>Ga0315534_1000180_pt1 | contig 40042 bp, 33 predicted proteins | sample SalMarSW160240MG_FD_203094 | JGI IMG/M metagenome (GOLD analysis project Ga0315534, IMG submission 203094) | Salt marsh sediment microbial communities from the Plum Island Ecosystem LTER, Massachusetts, United States - Salt Marsh Sediment SW1602-40 ... | reverse complement strand
GTCGTGGTGATGCTGCTCTGAGTATCGGACGTAACGCGCAGTATCGATAGCCAACGCCCCGTCCAAGACACCTGCATCCAAAATCGCCGAGCCGGCTGGCTCCGTTGCAGCCAGTTATTAGGCGGCTTTTCTTCTTATTAGGAATACCGACACGGGAAACACAAACACCCAGCAAATCCTCGCCAAACCCGGGTCGAAGAACGCAACACCAACTGAGAACACGAGAATCGCAATGGTTGCAACAGGCACCCACGCTTCTCCCCATATCTGATGTCTATCAAGGCGAGGATCAATAAGGTTGTGATTGCGCGCCGCGTGCCACCAGAGAATCAGTCCAGATAAGCAAGCTAAGGTCATGATCAGGGCGTAGAAACCAGTAGCTGCAAAACTGACGTTCTCGCTTATGACCGCCGTTGGAAACGGTATAAAGGCAATCATCATCAACATGAGTGGGTTCAGTGACAGCAATTGATTGTCAACTCGCTGTATGTGGAGGAACTTGCGATGATGCGAAATCCAACAGAGACCTATAACCCAGAAGCTGATGAAATAGGCCAGATACTTGTGCCAAAGCCCGGCTAGCAACAAGAGTAATTGACGGTCGCTAGCCGAATCTGCACCTGATGGCGAGCGAATGTCGAGTACCAAGAGAGTAATAGCGATCGCGAACACCGCATCACTGAAGAAGATAAGTCGCTCCAGCCCAAGCCGGTCTTCCGACACAGCGTCTGGTTTGAGTTTCTTTGGTGCTGTTGCTTTCAGTTTGCTCATTGGAAACTCCGACCTCCTCTAGCTCCAATCGAAGAGTGCTACTCAATCTGCTCTCTTCACCAATCGCAAAGATAGCAGTATGCCCGCGCAGTCGCCATGCGTCCGCCACAGCGAGGCATCGGCTGACGTGCGCCAATGATGGAGCAAAAGGAATGAAGAGGGCTTCTATATGCCTATATCCTTGTGTGCGAGAAGTTGAGCATGAAGCAGGCCAACTATTGTATAGGCCGAACTACTTTGGCCTGTCTATCCCCGTTCCTAGGCTGAACGGATTCGGTATGGCACCCCAGGAAGTTGACTTGTGCCGAATTTCGACCATAATACCTGGAGTCTTGATGGGCAACCTGGTTACGGTGGAGCTCCGACGACGCCCATGTTATGCACCCGGAATCCTCTCTTGTCAAACGCAGGAACCAACCCATGGAAGAACTCCGCCCCAAGCAACTAGAGGAGCCTGCTCCTCACCACGGGGGGGCGGGCAGCGATGCGGTGATCGTGGCGCCAGGGCGCGACCTGCCATCAGGGGGAGTGCTCGTCGGCGGAGGCCAGGATTCTTCGTGATGGGCATCCGGCAACCCCGCCCTCTCCGCAGGTCTCTCACGGTGTGGCCACAGAGAGAAAGCTATGTTTCTAGCCCATCTATCCCTGACTAACCTCCGAAACTACGTGCGGTCAGAGATGGACTTCTCCACCCGCATCACCGTAGTGCGGGGCGCCAACGCCCAGGGAAAGACCAACCTGCTGGAGGCCATCTATTACCTGGCCACAGCCGGTTCGCCCCGGGCCCGCACCGACCGCGAGTTGATCAACTGGCTGGCCAACGACGAACCCCCGCCCTTCGCTCGCCTGGAGGGCAAGATCGAGGGCAGCGACGATCTGCGAGAGCTGAGTCTCGTGCTCCTCCTGCCAGACGACAGATTGCAGAAGGAGATCAGGGTCAATGGCGTCAAGCGCCGTGCCGCGGATCTGATCGGCCAGCTCAAAGTGGTACTCTTCATGCCTGAGGACATCGACCTGATCGCGGGCTCCCCCGATGCCAGGCGCCGCTATCTGGACAGTGCCATCTCGCAAATGGACCGTGAGTACACCCGCTCTCTTTACGACTACAACCGAGTCCTGGTCCAGCGCAACAGCCTCCTGCGCAGACTGCGCGATTTCCCAGGGGACCCCGGTCAACTGGAGTTCTGGGACCGGCGTCTGGCGGAGCATGGGAGCTGTCTGCTGGCTGGACGTCTGGCGGCTGTGACTGAGCTCAACGAGCTAGCACAGGATATCCACCCCAGCCTCACCGGCGGCCAGGAGCGGCTTCATCTCTTGTATCGATCCAGCCTTCCTCTCGATGGCGAAGACTGGCCCCTGTCCTACCGTCAACTCTCCCTGGACGTGACACCCGGCATCGACGTGCCCGATCGTGCCTCCCTCAAGGCCGCCTTCGACGAGCAACTGCTGGCCCGCAGGCGGGAAGAGCTCGAACGCGGCATGAGTCTCTTCGGTCCTCATCGAGACGATCTCCGCTTCCTCGTGGGCGGAGTGGACATGTGCACCTTCGGGTCGCGTGGTCAACAACGCACCATCGCCATCTCCATCAAACTGGCCGAGATGCAACTGATCCGCTCCCGGTCGGGCGTGGAACCCATCCTGCTCCTGGACGACGTGATGTCCGAACTGGACGAGGAGCGCCGCCAGTACCTGATGGAGGCCATCCACGGCGATCAGCAGGCCATCATCACCGCCACCGACCTGACGAGTTTCACACCCGCCTTCCTGGAACAGGCAGACGTGTGGAGCATCCGAGAGGGTACGATAGAAAGACTCGATCCCTAGGTGGCCGCTGCTACTACCCACCGAGGGGCCGCTTGGCGGGGATGCCCGGTCGACGGGGGTACCTGTCCGGCGTGGGGGCCATCTTGGCCACAACCACCAGGTGTCGAGCGGCATCCAGCCCCGGCACATCCAGCGCCCGGACCTCCGCCAACTCTCCTCCCAAAAGCGTCATCGCGCCACGTGCCGCTTCTACCTCCTCCTCAACCTCGCTCCCCTTCTGTGCCACGAACACACCCCCCACCCTGACTAATGGCAAGGCGTACTCCAACAGCACGGGCAGCGCGGCCACGGCGCGGGCCAGGGCGGCGTCGAAACTCTCGCGGAGTCCGGGCTCTCGGCCGGACTCTTCAGCACGTCCCCTGACCACGTCCACTCCCGACAGGCCCAGTTCTGCCACGATGTGCTTCAGGAAAGCGGCCTTCTTGCCCATCGACTCCAGCACTGTCAGCCGCATGCGGGGGAAGGCTATCTTGAGAGGCAGACCAGGGAAGCCAGCCCCAGTCCCGATGTCTATACATGTCCGTCCAGCAGGCAGGCCCGTGAGCGCCTGGAAACAGGAGAGTGAGTCCAGGAAATGCTTGACCTGCACCTCTTCGTAGCCGGTGATAGCCGTGAGGTTGACCCTCTCGTTCCAGGCCACCAGCTCCCGATAGTAGAGCTCGAACGCCTGCACCTGTTCGGCTGTCAGTTCGAGGCCCCACTCACGTGCCCCCGCTACGAGTTGTTTCATCCGCCTGCCTCGTTGCGATTCTATCACGCGGGCTGGAACTCCGCCAAGGTCCATGGACCTCTCTTTGCCCTTCGGCGGTACCTGTGGTAGCATGATCTGCCATGACAACAGCGCAAAGCCAAGAACCTGACGTCGACGTCGAGCTGGTCAAGGAGTGGGTTCGCCCGGCGGGAGAGATCGCCCTCGGCTACTTCAATCGCGTCGAGGGCACCCTCAAGCAAGACCGGAGCCTGGTCAGCGTCGCCGATCTGGAGATAGAGGATCTCCTCACCACACACATCAGGGCAGCGTTTCCAGACCACGGACTGATCGGGGAAGAAGGCACCAATGACATCAGAGGCGAGTATGTCTGGGCCATCGATCCCCTCGACGGGACGCGGGCCTTCCTGAGCGGCCTTCCTGTGTGGGGCATCTCGGTCGGCCTGCTCTGGCAGGGCCGACCATGGCTAGGGGTCTTCTACTTGCCGCTGCTCGACGAATGGTATCACACCACTAGTCCCACCACCGGGGCCTTCTGGAACGACCAGTCCATCTCCTGTCCCCAGATAGATGGCTGGGACGAGAACAGCCTCCTCTGTATTCCCGGAGACGTGCACCTTCGGTATGTCATAGACTTCCCCGGAACGGTCCGGGCGATGGGGAGCGCGGCAGCCCATCTATGCTACGTTGCTCGGGGAAACGCGGCCGCTGTGTTCCTCGACCATCCCGCGCTCTGGGACGTGGCAGCAGGTGCGGCCATCCTGAGCGCCGCCGGCGGCGCCCTGCGCTACCTGGAAGGCGAGCAGCTACCCTTGGAGCACCTCTTGGATGGGGGTCCGTGGCTGAAGCCCTTGCTGGGAGCCCATCCGGCAATGATGGACCAGTTGCGCCCCTACATCCACCCGATCAACACGCCATAGCGTGACGTCTCGCCAGCAGGGCACGCGTCCGTGCTGCAGGCAACCCGCGAACGCGCGGCGATGGAATGATCCCCTGCCAGCCACTAGCGAGACCGACGATTCATCAAGAACGGCGCTCTTCTTGCCGGTATAGCCTACCCTGGGGTGGTCCTCGTTGCCCTCCCCCCTCCTCCCCAAGTATAATCCCTTGTCGTGCGCGAGATGCAGCCAACGAGAGCACCTGCGTCTCGAGATCGATCCCGCAGGAACCCGAGGGAGGTATTGATGATCGGCGCTTTTTTCGACGTCGTGGGCACCATATATTCCAGTGCGTTCTGGAGGGACATCAGAGACCATCACCAGGAGCACAAGCGGAACCGTTTTTGGACCTGGGCGTACCTGATCTGGCACATGGCGGGCTGGCCCCTGAACCTAGCTGGGCTGCTCAGCGACAGACGGTGGTACGACTCCTGGGCCCAAGACATGGCCTGGCTGTTTCGGGGCTTCACCATCGAAGAGGGCGAGGAGCTGTTCCAGTGGGTGATCGAGCAACGGGTGAAGCCGAACCTGCGGGCCGACGTTCTGGAGGTCCTCAGAGACCACCAGGCCCAGGGTCACACGGTGGCTCTGGTCTCGGGCAGCCCCCAGCAACTGCTCGAAGCCGTCGCGTCGAGTCTGGGCATCGAGCACGCCCTGGGCACTGCCCTCGAGGTTAAGGACGGCAGATACACCGGCAGCATGACCGGTCCGCTGAGCATGAACGAGGGCAAGGTAGCGGTTGTCGAGGCGTGGGCAAGGCAAAGGAATCTGGACCTCGACTGGAGCAAGAGCTTCGCCTACGGGGATGGCCGTGGAGATATCTACCTCTTGGAGAGAGTGGGGCACCCCGTGGCGGTGTATCCCGACGAAGTCCTGAAAGCGGTGGCAGAAGAGAGAGGCTGGCAGATCCTGGGTGAGCGAGAGCCGCGCAAGTAGAGCGCAACGACGGCAACGAGAAGTCCACAGAGGCCCCAGGTGCGCTTCGCGCCGCCCGGGGCCTTTCTCGTTTCCACCTCCAGGCCGCCACCTTGCCAAAGCCCTCCGTTTGAAGCCTTGACACGAGGCCCACTCGCAAGATATAATCCGTCGTGCCAGCATCGGGCTACAGATACCTCATGGACGGGCGTTGGCTGCTTGGCGCGTCTTCTAGCGGGAGTCATGGGAGGTTGCCTCAATGGAAGCCCAGGAGACAGTCCTGATCATCGAAGACAACGAAGACGTCGTCGCATTCCTCACCGACAATATTCTCCACCCCAACGGCTATCAGACCCTGGTTTCCTCCGACGGCCAGGATGGTCTCCGGCGAGCGTTGGAAGACGAACCCGATCTGATCCTCCTCGACCTGAACCTTCCCCGCATGACGGGCCTGGAGATACTCAAGGTCTTGCACAAGAGGGGCTCCGCCATACCCGTGATCCTCATGACCTTCTACGGCTCCGAGGAGATCGCTGTCGAGGCCTTCCGCCTGGGCGTCAAGAACTACATTGTGAAGCCCTTCAAGGCCCACGAGGTGCTAGAAGCCGTCGAGGGTGCCTTAGGCGAAGGCCGGCTGCGGCGCGAGAAGGACCTGCTCACTGAAGAACTGATGCGCGCCAACAAGCAGTTAGAGCACCGGGTCCGTGAATTGACCATGCTCTACGACATCACGCAGTCGATGACCAAGCTCATGGACCTGGAGACCCTTCTGTCCCGCCTCGTCGAGGCAGCGGTGTTCTTGAGCAACGCGGATGAAGGCATCCTCTTCCTGATGGACGAGGAAACCGGCGAACTCTATCTCAGGGCCGCCAAGGGCGTGGGAGAGAAATACGCACGCGGCCTCAGGTTGCGAGTCGACGATAGCCTCATCGGTGAGGTCGTCCAAACCGGGGAGCCACTACGCGTCTCCAGTCCAGAGGATCGCCTGGAATTGAAGCTGAAGACGGGCTACCTGGTCAACTCCCTCGTCTACGTGCCCCTCAAGCTTCGGAACGAGATCAAGGGAGTGCTGGGAGTATCCAACCGCGTCAGCGATAGGGCCTTCAGCGCCGCCGACCAGCACCGGCTGAACATCCTGGCCGATCACGCCGTCATCGCCTTGGAGAACGCACGACTGTACGAAGGCGAGCAGCGCCGGGCCTTCCAGTTGGCCATGACCAGTCACCTCAGCCAGAGAATCACCTCCATTCTTGACGTGGACGGCCTGCTGCTCGAGGTGGTCGAGCTCCTGAAAGAGAACCTGGGCTACTACTATGCACAGATACTGCTGAGGGATGACCCTGAACACCTACGGGTGCGGGAAGGCAGCGGAGACGCAGGGCACAGCATCAAGGACACCCAGCCGCGCGTGCCCATCGACGATCAAACCATCGTGGGTTGGGTGGCCAACCATGACCAGCCCTTGTGCGCCAACGACGTGAGACAAGAGCCTCGCTATCGCCCGTACGAGCTGCTGCCCGAGACCAGAGCGGAGCTTGCCGTGCCTCTGAGAGCGGCCGGCGAGGTGATCGGCGTGCTGGACATCCACAGCGACCAGAAGGATGCCTTCGATGATGATGACCAGGCCATGCTCCAGATCCTGGGAGACCAGGTGGCCGTAGCCATCCAGAACGCCATGTCCTATGAAGGTGCACGCACGCAGGGTCAGGAACTGAGCACCCTCACCCAGATCTGCTCGGGCATCGGCTCAGCCACCAGCACGGACGAGATAGTCGCGAGTTCCATGCAGGCCATCACGGGGCTGCTCGAGGTCGAAGCAGGTTCACTGCTTCTCGTCGACGAGACTGCGGGAGAATTGGAGTTCAAGATAACCTTGCACGGACGGACAGAGAAACTGAGTCCCTTGCGTCTCAAGTTGGGTCAGGGCATAGCCGGCTGGGTGGCCGAACGTGGCGAGCCTCTGCTGGTGGACGATGTGCGGGAGGAGCCGCGGCACGACGCCAGGATGGCTGAGGCGATCGGCTTCGAGGCCCGATCCATCCTCTGCGTTCCGCTCAAGGCACAGAACAGGACTATTGGGGTCATCGAGGTCATCAATAAGCTAGGCAGGGGCGGCGACACGCACTTCAGCGAGCGCGACCTACAGGTCCTGACGGCAATCGCCTCCTCCATGGCTGCTGCCCTGGAGAGCGCGAGACTCTTCGAGACCGCGCCAGCGATGAGCAGCGCCCCCTTGCGGAAGATCCTCGCTTCCGTGGCTCAAAGCGCCTCCGATCCACTGAAGACCTTTGCCAGGGAAACCTATGCGCTGAAGGCGGGGACGCGGCGAGGAACTATCTCCTGCTCCGACGATTCTCTGGCTGACATGCTCCACTCCATGGAGCTCAGCATCGAGCAGATGGCCTCGTTGACGGAGACCCTCAAGAAGCTCTCCTCTGCCGAGAGCACGACCGAGGACTGGGCGACGATAGAACAGAGGCTTGAGGAACTCGACGCCAGGCATACTTCCTAGGCCAGGCCCTCCGCCGCTGCCGAGGCGTCGAGCCATGACGGCCGTGAGGCGGGCCAGGATGCGGTTGTAGCGCTCTCCGCCCGGTACCCGTGAGGCATCGGTGCCATGGACGACGCCATTACCGACGTACCAGGTATCAAGGTAGGCCACTACACTGACCGTGACGCCGCCACGGGCTGTACGGTTGTGCTCTGCGAGAATGGCGCAACCGGTGGAGTAGAGGTCCGCGGCGCCGCTCCTGGTACCCGAGAGACGGATCTCCTCCGTCCTCTGCACCTGGTAGAAGTAGTCCATGCCGTGCTCCTAGGTGGAGGGAGCGCTTTTGGGCTCGATGCTGCTACCGGAGTGATGAGGTATCTGGAGGAGAGAGGCTGCGGGTTCGACACAGGCGTGGCCAAAGTGCCCATCGTCCCAGGCGCCGTTCTCTTCGATCTGGCTATCGGCAACGCCAAGGTCAGGCCGGACGCGGAGGCCGGGTACGCCGCCTGTCAGAACGCCTCCACCGGCCTGGTGGAACAGGGGAGTGTAGGAGCGGGCACCGGGGCCACTGTGGGCAAACTCTTGGGCCTGGATCACGCCATGAAGGGAGGCCTGGGCACCGCCAGCCAGCAGATGGGCCGAGGTATTCTCGTTGGAGCCATCGTGGCCGTCAATTGCCTGGGCGACGTAATCGACTGGCGCACAGGCCAGATCCTCGCCGGGGCCCGCAAGCCGGAGGGCGGCTTCCTCGACTCGAGCGAGGCTGTCAAAGGCGGTCTGGCTGATACACCTCTGGGGTTCACCAATACCACCATCGGCGTGGTCGCCACCAACGCCCGCCTGACCAAAGAAGAGGTCAACGAGTTCGCGCAACTGGCGGGCAACGGCTACCCTTACGCCATTCGCCCCGCGAGTATGCTCGACGGCGATGCTCTGTTCGCCCTGTCCACCGGAGACGCCGGTGGCGATGTCACCGCCCTCGGCGCCTGCGGAGCCGAGGTCGTGGCGGAAGCCATAGGGCGGGCGGTCAAGGAAGCTCGATCCCTGTGCGGTGTTGCAGCCTACAGAGACTCGCACCAGGACACTCGGAACTCTTGACAGTAGAGGGCAAGACAGACTATAATCGGCTCCCCCCAACCCTGCGATGCTGTCGCGGATGACGGCATCCGTGAGAATCCACGCCGCATCTGCTCTGAACCAGATCGAAGGAGTTCACTGACATGGAGACGCTAGAAACGAGAGAGAGAATCCTCTTGATAGAGGACAGCCAGGATGTCGTCGACTACCTCAGAGACACCATTCTCAAACCCAGCGGCTATGAGCCAATCATCGCCAACACGGGCCAGGAAGGTCTGCACCTGGCCGTGGAAGAGCAGCCGGAGCTTATCCTTCTGGACCTGAATCTCTCCCATATGACCGGCATGGAGGTCCTCCGCGGTCTGCGCGACACCGTGCCAGCCATACCGGTCACCCTGCTGATCTTCGCGGGCTCCGAGCAGATTGCCGTCGAGGCCCTGCGACTCGGTGTGAAGAACTATGTGGTCAAGCCACTGAAATCTCAGGAGGTCGTCAAGGCGATAGAGGACGCACTTCGCGAGACGAGGCTGCGGAGAGAGAAGGAACTGCTGACCGAAGAGTTGATGCGGGCCAACAGACAATTGGAGCGCCGGGTCCGCGAACTGACCATGCTCTACACTATTACTCAGGCTATCACCAACTTGGTCGACCTGGAAACACTCCTTTCGAGGGCGGTCGACGCGGCCGTGTTCCTCACCACCGCCGACGAGGGGATGCTGTTCCTGATCGACGAGGAGACCGGTGAGCTCTATCTGCGAGTGGCCAAAGGGGTCGGCGACAAGCGGGCCTCGACCGTCCTTCTTCCTGCCCGCGATAGCCTGATCGGACAGGTGATCAAGACTGGTGAGCCGCTTCGCATCGCCAGCTCTGACCCCCGCCTGGACCTCACGGTCAAGACTGGATACATGGTCAATTCGCTGCTCTACGTTCCCTTGAAGCTCAAGGCAGAGCCTAAGGGGGTTCTGGCCGTGTCGAATCGCATCAGCGATAGGGCCTTCACGCGCACCGACCAAAGTCGCCTCGATCTCCTGTCCGATCACATTGTGATAGCCCTGGAGTACGTTCGGCTCCAAGAGAGTGCGGAGGGTCGGGTCTCTCACGAAGCTGAAGACACGGTTGGCGAACTGGCGCGATATGCCTATCAATCGCTGAAGGCCTTCGCTGCGGACACCTACGCCCTCAAAGCTAGCGTGGAGAGGGGTCTGGTCTCCGCCGGCGACGATACCTTGACCCGTCTGCTGGACTCTATGGAGCGCGGAATCGGGCAGATGGCATCGGTTACGGAGATCCTGAACCGCCTGTCCTCTCCAGGCAGCACCGATGAGGATCGCGAGGAATTGCAGCAGAGATTCCAGAAGATAAAGGGGAGATACGTCTCCTAGCGACGGTGCAAGAGGTATCTGGAGAATGACTGACCTCAGCGATTCGAGGGTCTTGGGGATCGACATCGGCAATACGAACATCGTGCTTGGTGTCTATGAGGCCGAGGAGCTAATCGCCTACTGGAGAATGTCCACCTCCCCCCACAGAATGGCCGATGAGTTGGCGGTCTTGATCAGCGCCTTCTTCGCCCACGATGGACTCTCCTTCTCCGAAATCGGCGACGGGATCATCTCCTGCGTCGTGCCCCCGCTGCTACCAGTGTTCGAAGAGTTCTGCGATCGCTACATGGGTTTCGAGCCGCTGGTGGTGGAGCCGGGCACCAAGACCGGCATGCGTATACTGTACGACAACCCTCAGGAAGTGGGCGCAGACCGCATCGTGAACGCCGTGGCCGCCAAACGGCTGTATGGCACACCACTGATCGTTATCGACTTCGGGACAGCTACCACCTTCGATGTCATCTCCAAGGAAGGCGACTACCTGGGAGGCGCCATCGCACCGGGCGTCACCGTCGCCGCGGAAGCTCTGGTCCAGCGCACGGCCAAGCTGCCCCGTGTGGAGTTGGTTGTGCCCAACCGCGCCATCGGCACTAACACCATCAGCAGCATGCAGTCGGGCATCATGTACGGCTACGTGGGCTTGGTGGAAGGCATGGTCGCTCGTCTGAGGGACGAGCTGGGCGGCGAGGCGCGCGTGATCGCCACAGGTGGACTGGCGGAGCACATAGCTTGCCAGACCGCTGTTATCGAGGACGTGGACCAGAACCTCACGCTGGAGGGACTCAAGCTGCTCTACAAGCTGAACCGCTCGTAGCGCCTGGTCCTCTCTCCCCAGGCCGGGGTGGCCTCCGGGCGGGATTTACCCCCGGACGGCTCTAGTCCCCGATCGTAGACGTGCCTCCACTGTCCAGTCAAGAGGACAACCTTGGTTTGCCCCAGCTTCGCATGATCGGACCCGCTGACTTCTGCCAGAAAGTACCCTTCGTGGCATTGATGACGCCGGCGGACTGAATCGCGAAGGGCGCGAATGCCAGGGCGAAACAAGCGAATGGAGGCCAACCCGATAGATTCTCCGGGATCACAGAGGGACATTCTCACGGATCTTGGCGACCTACCATATTGACTAGCCGTCTGAACTCCGCCTTCTTGCTCGCGAAGTTGACCAACAAACCTATGCGGAAGCCAGAGGCCTTCAAGTAGGCCAGGGTCTGCACGTAGTCCTCGGGATCGAACTCGCTCTTGGCTTTGATCTCCACCAGACAATCCTCGACCACGAACTCCACGCGCCGAGTGTCGATCTCCCTGTCCTTGTAGTATACCGGGATGTCCTCCTCCCTCACGCGGTCCAGCCCGCTCGCCTCTAGCTCTAGCGCCAGCGCCCGCTGGTAGGTGATCTCACGGAATCCAGGCCCCAGAGCCCGGTGCACCATGATACAGGCCCAGATGATGGCTCCAGTAGCGTCGTCGAAGTCGTAGCCCTTGCGGGACTACCCTGCCCTGCCCTTGTCAAACTGCGGGGCGCTTTCAGGGGAGCCGCCCATTCCCTGTAAGTCACTGTGACCCTTTCGCGTCATTCGCCCACCTCTCCGTGCGCACGGATCTTCTCAGCTCCTTCCATCGCCAACGACTAGCGACCTGCCACTCTGCCCACATTCGCGCTTTCGCGATTCAGCGCCACGGAGCATGGCCCACCAGTTCGTCGACCTCAAACACTGTATACCGCTGCCGCATGTCAACGTGGGTTGCGAAGCGCTTGGTGGAGCACGCATCTGGGGCGGCGCGGCGGACGATAAATGGCGTAAGCGGGGCAGTCTGCGTGCAGCCGTGGACGGCTGCACGCGGTCACGCCACGAAGATGTACAGCCCGTCCTCGATGGGCCAGGAGCGGCCACAGGGGGAACAGTGTAGCGAGTGCCCGGTCTCTTCTAGCTCCTCGTGGCCGCACTCAGGGCAGCGGAACAGCCCCTTGCTTGCCGGGCCTTCCTTCTCCGCCCGGGCTAGCAGAAACATGCTCGGCGCCAGCCGCAGAGGTGCGGTGGGCGATTGGAGGAACCCGTCGGCGCGGACCAGCAGCCAGCCAGGGAGCACTCTCTTGAACAGGTTGAGACGCAACGAGGACACGGCCAGGGCCGTCTCCACGCTGAACCGCGCCTCTCGCAAGCCCCTCTCGATGTAGGAGGGATGGAAGTTGAAGTGCAGGGGCGCATACTCTACGGGCTGAGAGGAGAAAGGATCCCGTTTTGACCGCCTTATGAGGTAGCGAAGGACCTCCTTGAGGTTGCGCTTGTTGGCATACTCGAGGACGTATCGACCCTGCGGCCGAAGGATACGATGGATCTCGCGAAAGCCGGCGGGCACGTCCGACAGGTGGTGGAGGACCCTCACCGTGAGGGCCAGGTCGAACGCATTGGTGCTGAGAGGAAGCCGGTACGCGTCGCCCACGACGTAGACGTATCTGCCCCCGCGACCGAGGCGCCGCTGAGCCTCCCTGAGCTGGGACTCCGCTGGGTCGACCAGCACCACTCTGTCGTATCCTTCGTATAGATCGGCCAGCCGGCCATATCCAGCGCCGATCTCTACCAAGCGTCCCCCTCGGTCAGGCAGAAGCTTTCCGAGAGCGATTCGCTCCACGGCATCCTCGTACTCCCGACCGGTCCAGAATCGACCCTGGTAGTCGTAGCCCTGGTAGTCGCACAGCGGCCGGGGTGCTTCAGACATGTTTCACGTGCAACATCCAACCGTCACTTGCGGCACAGCGCCAGGACCCACGGGAAGGGATAGACTACCCGCTCCACCGTGAAGTACTCGCCCAACATGGCTAGGAACCTACCCGCCGTCCAGTGCTGTACGTGCTCCGGGTCGTTGCCCCAGGCCCTCACGTTCTTCCCCCGCAGCAGGTTGGAGACCATGAACCAAGGCTCGTTGGGCACACTGATCAAGCAATGGCGCCCGCTCACCCTTCTCAACTCATCCAGCGCTGCCAAAGGCTCCACCAGATGCTCCAAGACCTCCAAGCACAAGACTAGATCGAAGCTCTCCCTCACATAGGGGAGCCGCCTGATGTCGCCCATTTGAAAGAACACGTCCGGATGGCTCTCTTTCGCCCGAACCAGTGCCGGCCAATCAAAGTCAAGTCCCTGCATCGGTAGGTGGCCGTCCGCCGCCAGCAGACGCTCAATAGTGAACCCCTCGCCACAGCCGACGTCCAGTACGCTCTCTGCTCCCGTACCAGATACCAGGTTCCACACCCACCGGTGGAAGTACCAGATCAGACACCGCTGCACGGGGTTCCTGCTCTCGTACTTCTGCAAGTTGCCCCGGCGTATCTCCCGCCAACCGTCGCTCCCGTGTCCTAGGCTCCTCAATGTCCCTTCTCTCTAGTGCACGTCGCCTCGGCACTTCCATCCCCGGCGTCGAACCCCCGCGCTCTCCGGATCCGTTTGCCGATGGCGGGGTGACTGTGCAGCAGCAACTCCACCCACCGTTCCGGGTCCACGTCCGCCAGGTTCTGGTTGGCCAGCCGCACCATCACCGACACGAACACCTGTGGCTTGCGCGTCAGCCTCAACGCGTACTCGTCGGCCAGCCCCTCGCGCCACCGTGAGAACCCATTCCCCAGCGGCATCGTCACCGCCAAAACCGCCCCCATCACCAGCGCCAGCAAGGGCAGCCCAGCTACGTCATCCAGCCCGCCCAGGCCCATCGCATCCACTCCCCAGCCGAGCACCAGATGCGCCGCGTACAGTCCGCCCAGCGTCACCACCGACTGGAAAGCCAACCCCCACCAGAGATCGCGTGCAACGTGATGCCCAAGCTCGTGGGCCAGGATCACCTCTATCTCATCATCCGTGAAGTCCTCGTACAGAGTGTCCCCCAGCACGATGCGGCGCGTCTTCCCCAACCCCATCAGCATGGCGTTTGCCGCCCTGCTCCTGCTGCTCAGGTTTATGCTGAACACGCCCCGTACCCTGGCCTCGGCTCGCTCCGCCAGATTCGTCAGGCGCGCCTCCATCTCCTCATCTCCCAGCGGCATCAGCTTGTAGAAGAGGGGCACCAATAGCACCGGGGCCACGGCGGTCAAAGCCACGTTCAGCCCCAGCAGGAACACGCCCGCCACCACCCACCACACCTCCGGCATCACCCGCAGCAGCCAGTAGATCACCTCCACGACCACCAAACCCAGCGCCCACCCTAGCAGCGCCCCCTTCGCCTGGTCCACCAACCAGGCCCCCATGGTCTGAGTGGACAACCCATACCGGTGAGGAAGCCTGAACCCGCCGTAATACGCCAACGGGGCCGTCACCAACCCATACAGCGCCATCAAGATCAGCGCATAGCCCCCCACCAACAGGTACCGCTCCGTACTCCACGTGCCCAGCCACTCGCTCAGCCGCTGCGACAGGCCGCTCGCCAACACCAGCACAGCGAAGGCCCCTCCCAGCACCATCTCCAACAGCAGCAGTCGATGCCTTTGTCCGGCGAAGGCCCTCGCCTCCTCCTGCCGCTTCCGGTCGATCTCGTCTGACCCCAGCAGCCGCCCGACCGCTGGTCCACGGCCGGCCTCACCAACCGCACCTTCCCCTTGTCTATACACCGCTTCCTGGTTGCACCTCATGAGAAGAGATGCTATACTTTCTATTTGCCTGTCATGATAGCACAAAGGGTATGGCCGGTCAAACGCCCTCCCTCGTCTATGGGGTTTTGCACACAACAGTCTCGCCATGGCTGACGGCAAACGCTCTCTGATTACTCTGACCACCGATTTCGGCACGCAGGATGGCAACGTGGCAGCGATGAAAGGTGTCGTCCTGGGCCTCAACCCTGACGCCACCATCATCGACGTCAGCCACGACATCCCCGCCCAGGACATCGCAGATGCCGCCTACGTGCTTCGCCGGGCCTTCGCCTACTTCCCGCCCGGCACCATCCACATCGTAGTCGTCGATCCCGGCGTCGGTACCGGTCGCCGCGCCATCGCCGTACACACCGACTCCGCACTCTTCGTGGCCCCAGACAACGGAGTCCTCAGCTATGTGCTCGCAGACCTCGAACTCGCCGCGCAGCACTTGCGGATCGTACACCTCACCAACCCCGACTACTGGCTGCCCGAGGTGAGCAACGTGTTCCACGGCCGCGATATCTTCGCTCCCGTCGCGGCGCACCTGTCTCTTGGCTTAGCCATCGACAAGCTCGGACCGCCGATTTCTGATCCCGTAACCCTTCCAGAGCCCCGGTTCCGCCGCGAGCCAGGCCACATCGCCGGCCAGATTCTGCACGTGGATCGCTTCGGCAATCTACTGACCAACATTCCTGGCTCCGCCCTCACACACCTGGGCCAGCCCATCGTCACCAGGATCGGCACTTTCGAAATCGTCGATCTTAGCAAGACCTTCGGTAGCGGTCGACCGGGCGAACCTGTCGTCTACGTTGACAGCTCCGGCCACTTGGCCATCGCAGTGGTCAATGGGAGCGCACAAGCCAAGCTCCAGTGCTCCGTGGGCCAGCCGGTGGACGTAATCACGCATGATCGCACATCTTCACCAGGGAGATCCCCATGATCCAGCGCCTGATGGACCCCACAGAGATCGAGGCCCTGGCCACCAAGTTCGGCGAACCCTGTCGGCGAACCTGCGACATGGAGGTAAGCCCTGCCACCTACGATGCCTGGTCCCGCAAGGTATCCACCGGCCCGGTGGCCTGTCGCGGCGAGGTGATCATGGTCATCCTCCGCCCCAACGGCAACGTGCTTCTGCACACCAAGGGCTTCTATCCATCGGGGGTCTATCGCTTGCTCAGCGGGCGCGTGCTCTGGCAAGACGACGTGGAACATACGCTGTTTCGCGAGGTGGCGGAGGAGACGAGCCTCGAGGTCAGCGTGGAGCGTTTCCTCGGGCTGCTGGAGTATCGCTTTCACTCGCAAGGCCAGGCCCTGTCCTTTGTCTCCTACCTCTTCCAGTTGCGCGAACTGGGCGGCCAACTATGCTGCCTCGACGAGGGCGAAGCTATCACCGACTTCCGCGAGGCCAGCGTAGCGGAGCTCTCAGACGTCGCCGCCCAACTCGAGCGTTTGGAGCCTCGTTGGCGCGACTGGGGCAACTTTCGCGCTGTGGCCCATCACTTGGTGCGAGAGCTACTGGCCTCCTCCGAATGAGTCACACGCCACGATAGACAGAGAACGGCTAGCAGTAGACCAGCGTCTCGATGCCTGCTCGTGGCCAACAGGAGAAGCCTACCATCTCCAACGCTTCGTCGGGTCCGCCACGCCGTTCGTCCCATGTCCCGCGGGCACCCCGTCGAGACCAAAGGCTCTCCCGCTACCAGCCCGCTCGGCACCGGCGCCGCGAGCGCATCCATAGCGTCCCCTCGGGATATGGAAAACCCGCATGTTCTCTACATGCGGGTCGCGCACCGGGCGTGGTCGCTACCTTTGACCTGCGCCCCATCAGGCTCCTCGGGCAGGACTCGAACCTACAACCCGCCGGTTAACAGCCGGCTGCTCTACCGATTGAGCTACCGAGGAACGACGGTTGAACCATTATACTCGACTCAACCACAGCAGTCAACTCAGATCAGGTAATCTCTCAACTTGCGACTGGACTTGGGGTGGCGGAGCTTGCGCAGCGCTTTGGCCTCGATCTGCCGCACCCGCTCCCGAGTTACCCCGAAGAGCTTCCCGACCTCCTCGAGGGTCCTGCTCTGCCCATCCTTCAGGCCGAAACGCAACTCCAGTACACCCCGCTCCCTCGGACTGAGCGCATCCAGCAGATCCTTCATCTGCTCCCGCAGCAACTCCCGCGAGGCGGTATCGATAGGCCCGGGGATAGACTCGTCTACGATGAAGTCCACAAGCGAGCTGTCTTCTCCACTTCCAATAGGCATCTCCAGTGACATCGGCTCCTGAGAGATGCGTATGATGCGCCTCACCTTGGCCGCCGCTCTCTTCCACCTGCGCTGCACAACAGGATCCAGAGGCCCACCGTTGCTTCGCGCCTCTTCGATGGACACCTTGTCCCCATCCGACAGCAGCCCCTCCATTTCCAGCGCTATCTCATCGGCCGAAGGTTCTCTGCCCAGTTCCTGTGTCACCCGGCGGGTGATGCGCAGCACCCGATTGATGTCCTCCACCACGTGGATGGGGATCCGTATCGTGCGCCCCTGGTCCGCAATGGCTCTGCCGATGCCCTGTCTGATCCACCAGGTAGCGTAGGTGCTGAACTTGAAGCCGCGCCGGTAGTCGAACTTCTCCACCGCTCTCAGGAGCCCGATATTCCCCTCCTGGATCACGTCCAGGAAGGAGATGCCCCGTCCAACGTACTGTTTGGCCACACTCACCACTAGCCGCAGATTGGCCACGATGAGAACCTTTCGAGAGAACTCTGCCAACTCGTCCACCGACCTGAACCTGTCCAACGCCTGATCCTCGCACCCGGTGACGACCTTCTGGCAACTCCTCCTGGTGGGCAACCTGCCGCTCTTGCGGTGTTGCTTGACTATGACCCTCGTAAGCTCGCTGGGCAGAAGGTACAGGTCAAGACACAGGTCGTGAATGCCCCGGGTCAGAGCGTCCCACTCGGTCTCCAGGGCACCTTGCTGGGTCGCCTGTTCTTCCTCATCCGACGAGTCTAGCACCAGGGCCAACTCGTCCGTCTCCCCCAACTCCTCCTCGCCGATGCCCTTGAGATACTCCCCCAGATACGATTCATCAGCCGCTTGCACTACCAGTCTCGAGATCGCCTCTATCTCCTCGACCAGCCGCCCCAGGTCCAGAGCAGGCACCCCCAACTTGTCGCACAGCTCGCTGATCCCAGTCCAGTGCACTCGCACCTGCTCGTCGAGCTTCGCTACGATCTCCTGCCAGGCCTCCTCGCGGGTCGCCCCGACGACGCCAGACTGCGTCTCAGCCAGGTACCGGGGGGCCATCATCTTCATGCTGTGCCACTTCTCGTCGGATGCCGACAGCAGAGACACGTGGCCTATCTCCCGCAGGTACATCCTGACCGGGTCGCTGCCCTCCATCCCCTCCATGTCCAGCAGAGCGCCCACAGACAGGTCTATGTCCTCCTCCGCCTCGGAGGCCTCATCGACAGACTCGTCTGGCTCTTGCCCGTCCGCCTCCCGCGACGATTGTCCGGCAGGTTTGGATGGTCCTTCGGGGGCGCGCCGCGAAGTCTGCTCCTCCGCGTCTGCCTCTGCGCCACTCTCACTCTGCTCGAGAGGATCAACCATGGTGGTCCCCACTGTGCCTTCCTTGTATCAAACGAACACCTTTCGCCATCATTTCATCCCTCAGGGGCCCGCTCGCTGCCTTCGTGCCACCGCCGCTGGCGCTCCCCGAGCCTTCGTCTGAGGTCGTCAACCTGCTCTCGCCATCCCGCCCCTTCTTCCCCAGTCTCCGGGGCATCCCGCAGCAGACTCTCCAACTCGAGCAACTCCATCCGGTCTCTGCGTTCCCTCAGCCTGGATACAGAGCGCCGCAGCTCTCCCGCCAACTGCTCCCGGGGCAGGACAGGTGCCTCCGCATCACTGCTCAGCAGGCCGTCGACACACTCCAAGAGAATCGGGTCCAAAGCAGCTCGAAACTCTCCAAGATCGAAGGCCTTCTCTTGCTCCAAGGAGTTCATCAAGGCGAGGAAGATGGATCGGCTCTCGGCGGCACGGAAATCATCAGCGGTCAGATCCTGGACCTCCGGGACAAGCTCAGGTGAGCTCAGCAGCAGGCCCAGGCAGTAGTTCTCCAACGAGGACGCGACTTCCACGATGGCCGACGATGGCTTTTCCCCGGCGACCCTCCCCGCGTCGCCCCGACTCTTCGATCGCGCCATCTCGGCAGCCAGCACCCGCTCGTCTATTCTAACCAAGCGGGCCAGTTTCTGCAAGTAGAAGGCTCGCTCGATTCCATCTCCTATCTCCCCGATCAGAGGCAGCAACTCATGGACCAGCTCCGATTTTTCCGACGCGGAGTCGAGGTCTCTCCCGGCGGCCGCCGACTGGAAATAGTAGTCCAAGAGCGGCAACGCCTCCTCCGTCAGGCGGGCCCAATGATCGGGATCAGCCCGGATCACGTCGTCGGGATCCATCCCCTCGGGCATGGTGATGACTTTGATGTTGGCATCCACGTACCGCTTCAGCCAGATGTGGCTGTACGTCTCCTTGATCTCCGGGCTCTGCCGGTGCTCCACGCCGTAGTGTTGTTTCACCACCTCCAAGCCTCGCAAGCTGGCCTGTTGGCCGGCGGCGTCCGCGTCCATAGCGAGTACGAAGCTCTTGGTCAGCCTCCTCAACGCCCGAACCTGCGTCTCGGTGAGAGCCGTGCCCATGGAAGCCACCACGCTCTTGAACCCATGTTGGTGCGCCATCAGCACGTCCATGTAGCCTTCCACGATGATCGCCGTGCCCTGCTCGCGGATCACATCCCTGGCCAGATGCATGCCGTACAGGATACTGCTCTTGTCGAAGAGGGCTGTCTGGGGGGTATTCACGTACTTGGGCACCGCGTCGTCCAGGGCGCGCGCCCCAAAGCCAACCACACCGCCCTTCGCGTCGTGGATGGGAAAGACCAGGCGCCCACGAAAACGATCGTAGTAGCCCCCACCCTCCCGCTCCACCGTCAGGCCGGCAGCGAAGACGTCTTCTTCCCGATACCCCCGCTCCATCAGATGCGTGCGCAGAGCGTCCCACTCGGGCAACGAATACCCCAACCGGAAAGTCTTCCACGTCTCCTCTACTGTCTGGCGCCCCCTCAGGTATTCCCGCGCCACCTCGGCCTGCGTAGCGTGCAGCAGGAGATGGTGGAAGTACTGGGCGGCAGCCGCGTTGGCCTCCCGGAGCAGGCTTTGCCGCTCGTCTCTCTGCCTCTGCTCCTCCGTACGCGGAGCCAGAGGCACGCCTGCCCGCTGAGCCAGAACGCGCAGTGCCTCCCCGAAGTCCAGGTTCTCCTTCTTCATCAGAAAGGTGAACACATCCCCGCCAGTGGCGCAGGCTCCAAAGCAATGCCAGCTCTGTCCTTCGGGGAACACCACGAAGGAGGGGGTAGTATCGGCGTGAAAGGGACACAGTCCCTTGAAGTTCCGTCCCGCCTTCTGCAAAGGCACGTACTGCGAGACGAACTCCACGATGTCTACTCTGTCCTTGACCTCGTCAACGACTCCCATCGGTCACCGGGCTTGGCCCTACTTCGCATAGTCCACAGCTCTAGTCTCACGGATGACTGTGACCTTGATCTGCCCCGGATACTGGAGGTTCTCCTCAACCTTGCGGGCCACGTCCTTGGACAAGCGCAGGATCCCCAGGTCATCGATCTGCTCGGGCTTGACCACGACCCGAATCTCGCGTCCAGCCTGGATGGCGTAGCACTCTCCGATACCCTCGAACGAACTGGCTACGTCTTCCAGGGCCTTGATCCGCCTGATGTAGGTCTCCAGGCTCTCCCGGCGCGCTCCCGGTCGAGCTCCGGATATGGCGTCCGCAGCGGCCACCAACACAGCCTCCACGCTCTGGGCCTCCTCTTCCCCGTGATGGGCGGCAACGGCATTGACCAGAGCAGGCGACTTGCCGTATCTCCTGACCAGGTCGCCGCCGATCAGTGCATGCGGCCCCTCGACCTCGTGATCCACAGCCTTGCCGATGTCATGCAGCAAGCCCGCCTCCTTGGCCAGATCCACATCGGCCCCCAACTCTGCTGCCATCATCCTCGCCAGGTGCGCCGTCTGAATGGCGTGCTCGAGTTGGTTCTGCCCGTAACTGGTCCTGTACTTGAGCCTTCCCAGGAGTTTCACCAGTTCAGGGTGTAGCCCTGTGATGCCCACGTCAAAGACGGCTCTCTCACCCTCCTCCTGGATGATCGCCTCCACCTCACGCTTGGACTTGGCCACCACTTCTTCGATCCGACCCGGATGGATACGCCCGTCCACGATCAGCTTCGTCAGCGCCAGGCGCGCTATCTCTCGCCTGACGGGGTCGAAACTGGAGATGGTTACCGCCTCGGGCGTATCGTCGACGATCAGATCCACTCCAGCAGCGTTCTCCAGAGCTCTGATGTTGCGACCTCCGCGCCCGATGATCCGCCCCTTCAACTCGTCGCTGGGCAGATCGACGCTGGAGACGGTGCCCTCCGCCACCTCATCCGAAGCATAGCGCTGAATCGCCTCGCTGATGATCTTCCGCGCCTGGCGATCCGCGGTCTCCTTGGCCTCCTGCTCCACCTCCCTGATCACGCGTGCCATGTCCTGCCGGCTCTCTGCCTCAACCGCATTCAGCAGGAGCCCTTTGGCCTCGTCCCGTGTCAGCGAGGACACAGCCTCCAACTCCTCCGTGCGCCGGCGCTTCAACTCCTCCAACTCGTCCTCTTTGCGCTTCAGATTCCCCTCTTGCGAGGCCAGCTTCCTCTCCCTCGCCTCCAAGGGCTCCAGGCGACGCTCCAGCGCCTCCTGCCGCTTCTGCAACCGCTCCTCCTGATCTCGGGCCCGCCTGCGTCTATCCTTGAGCTCCGCCTCACCCTCGCGCATGATGTTCAGGCTCTCGTCCTTCGCCTCGAGGAGCATCTCCTTCTGTTTGGACATGGCCTCAGCGACGATGCGGTCCGCCTCTGCCTGCGCGGCCTTCACCTTGGACGTACCCAGGTACTGCCTGAGCACGTAGCCGACCGCGAAGCCAGCCAGAAGGCATGCCAGTAGTCCCAATCCTATGGTAACAGGTTCCATTTCCCGCTCTACTCCTTTCCAGCGCCGCCCTTAGAACGCGACTAGCCGTCCGCTGCGCCCTCCTCACCTCTCTGGAGAAGGACACGCGACACTGTTTCTCTCACCACCTCATAGTCAAAACCAAGTCGCCTCAGGAAGCCGCTCATCTTCGCGCTGAAGCCCTCATCGTCCAGCCCAGCATACCTGGTGGCCTTGCTCGATGCCGCTCGGAAGGCGCTACTCTCTTCGTCCACGCCGGACAGAACCTCCACGACGAGTTCCTCGTCGATGCCTTTGGCCCGGAGTTCCTGCCGCAGCAGACGCCGACCCCGGGGCCTGAATGTCTCTCGGTTCTCGACCCAGTACCGAGCGAAGGCCCGGTCGTCCAGCAATCCCACTCGCTCCAAACGGCCCGCCACCAACTCACAGACCTCCGCACTTACCCCTTTCTCACGCAAGTAACGTCTCACCTCGCTGGTACTGCGCGGGCGATAGGCCAGATACTTCAGGCACTTGTCGTAGGCCGTCTCCTCAGAGTCCCGCGCTTGCAGCTTCTCGATCTCCTCGTCCGAGAGGTTATCCCCTCGGCCCACTGAAGCTGCGACGTCCAGTGCCAAACTGAAGCCGTACTGGCCATCGAGATAGACGTTGACGCGCCTGCTGTTTCTGGCCTGCGTCTTGATGTCGGTGACTTGCCCTCCCATGTGCTGCCCGCCGATACAAAAAACAGCCGTGGCGCACAGCCACGACTGCGGTAGGATGATCCAACGTGCCTACCGGGAGATCAAGGGAGGACGTTCGCAAGGGCCGTCGCTTGGTCCGACGCCCTATCCCTCAATGCCCCGCTTGAGAAGCGCTATCTCGTGCGGCGAGTCCTCAGGCTCCCACCTGCGTGGAGGCCTGTTGAGAACCTTTACTTCTGTTGCCGTCCAAGTCTCAGGGGCAAGAACCTCGCCGCCCACTGCTCTTTTTCCTCTATCAAGATCAATCGCCGAGGGAAAGGAGCTTTCCTCCCTCTATCACGACAGTCGGTGAATCCACACCCGTGGCTCTGAGCCAAGTATAGAAAGCCTACTCTTCTGCTGGCTCTGCCGACGGTTCCTCAACCTCCGCCGACCCAGCCTCTCCGTTACCGCTCCTTTCAGGAGGTTTCCTCACCGGCCAGGGCACCGCCGTCAAGCCGGCCCCACTCCGTACCTTGTCGCTTAACTCCTGCGCCAGTTGGGGATTCTCCCGCAAGAAAGCCTTGGCATTCTCCCGGCCCTGCGCCAACCTGGTCTCACCGTATGAGAAGTAGGCTCCCTTCTTGTCAAGGAGCCCCATCTCCACGGCTACGTCGAGCAGGTCGCCCTCTCGAGAGATGCCCTCGTCGTACATGATGTCGAACTCCGCCTTCCTGAAGGGCGGCGCCACCTTGTTCTTCTTCACCCAGACCTTCGTGCGGTTGCCTACGACCTCGGTCCCGGCCTTGATCGATTGCACCCGCCGAATATCCAGCCGTACCGACGCGTAGAACTTCAAGGCGCGCCCACCTGGCGTGGTCTCCGGATTGCCGAAGAGGACGCCCACTTTCATCCGCAACTGATTGGTGAAGATCACGGCGGTCTTGGATCTCTTGATGGCGCCCGTCAGCTTCCTCAAGGCCTGGGACATCAGCCGTGCCTGTAACGCCACGTGCTGATCGCCCATCTCCCCTTCGATCTCAGCTCTGGGCACGAGGGCCGCCACGGAGTCCACCACCACCACGTCCACGGCACCGCTCCTTACGAGAGCCTCCGTGATCTCCAGTGCCTGCTCGGCAGTGTCTGGTTGGGAGATGAGAAGTTCTTCGACGTCCACCCCACACTTGGCGGCATAGGTGGGATCGAGGACATGCTCTACGTCGATGAAGGCCGCGATGCCCCCGTCACGCTGTGCCTCCGCGATGATGTGCTGGCACAACGTGGTCTTCCCAGACCCCTCCGGGCCGAAGATCTCCGCCACTCGTCCCCTGGGTATCCCACCAACCCCCAGGGCCAGGTCCAGGCCAATGGAGCCCGTCGGTATGACCTCCACATCCATGCCAGGGGCTGATCCCAGCTTCATCACAGCCCCGTCACCGTACCTTTTCGTTATCTGCGAGAGGGTCACCTCCAGGGCCTTCTCTCGACCGTCCTTCCCCTCCATGGATGCTCCTTCCGGGTTTCCCCATTTTGTGAGTTTACTCCAAAACCTGACCGAAAGCAAGCTATTAGAACCTATGTTCTATTCTATCACAGAAAGCCCCTGAGTGCAAACTGTGGTATACTCTATCCCAAGGACCGCCCATGATGCTGCAGATTGACCACTTCATACCTGCCAGAGAAGCGGCACGCCAGGTACCACTGCAACGGTTCCTGCAACCCCTGCCCGCTGACGTCCTCGGTCGATACATCGCCGCCTACACTACTCCCGGAGAACTGGTCCTCGACCCCATGGCTCAGACCACGACCCTCCCAGAGACAGCCGCACAGCAGACGAGAAAGGCCATTGCTGCCAACTTCAACCCCATCGATACCCTGGTAGTGGAGGCCATGCTCACCCTCCCCAGCCCGGAGGAGATAGACGCGGCCACGATGCAACTGGGCGACAGCCCCAAGAGAGGTGTGCCCCTCCGCGATCACATCAATCAACTGTACGAGAGTTCCTGTCGGCGCTGCTCGAACCCTGTTTTCGTCGAGCGCTTCGTGTGGGACGGTGAAAAGGACAGGCCGGTGGAGAAGTACTACCGTTGCCCCCGCTGTGAAACCGAGGGCCTCTTCCCCACCGACGACTCCGACCTTGCTCTCTTACGAGGGATCGAGAGCCAGGGGGTACATTACTGGTATCTGCTGGACAGGCTCGCCCAACCCCACGACCCAGAGCGCCGCCTGGCGGAGGAGTTGCTGGGACTGTATACACCACGCAGCCTGTACGCACTGGCAGACATCTCCATGAAGATGGAGTCCCTCTTTGCAGAGCCTCCTCTCCGGCTCGCACTACAGCTCATCCTGCTCCACTGCCTCGACACCTGCAACAAGCTTGCTTCGGGTCCGGCACCGCGATCCACAACCCTCAGACTCCACCCGCCCAGCACGTTCGTTGAGAGCAACGTGTGGGTCGCCTTCGAGGAAGCGTATCGTCTCGTGAGGGGACTGGCACCGGCCGCTGGTGTCAATCTCTCGTCTGACGTCCAACACCTCATGGCAGCGGGAGAAGCCCCTGTCCTCGTTCTCACCGAGCCACTACGAGGGCTCAGTGCCATGCTGCCCCCCGCCACCGTGAGTCTGGTCGTCTCCGCCCCTCGCGCATACTACCGGCCTTTCTGGGCCCTCTCTTATCTGTGGAGCGGCTGGCTCTGGGGGAGGCAGAAGGCGGCGATTTTGACGCCCCTGTTGCGCAGAAGGGTCATGGGCTGGTCGTGGTATCGGCGTACGCTGGCCGCCGCGCTCCGAAGCCTCCACCGCCCTATGCGCTCCCAGGGCAGGATGGTCTTCCTCCTCGAGGACGCCGACCTGACCCACGTGACCAACCTCATCCTGGCCAGCGTGGCTGGCCAGTTCAAGCTCGAAAGGGTTCTTTACCAGCCGCAAGATGCTCAACCTCCACGGCAACCCATGCAGGGGGTGGCCGGAGCGTATCGACTCACCTTTGCCAGAGACGATGCTTCCCCGCCCGAACCGCGAGAGCTATCCCCCGACGAACTCGCTCCCGTGCTTCAGAGGGCAGCCCGCAGGGCTATCAGAGAAGTGCTGAGAGAGCGAGGCGAGGCCCTCCACCTGAGCTGGCTCCACAGCGCCGTCTACACACGGTGGGCTCGCGACGGCCTCCTGAGACAGGCTGTCACCCTGGACAAGGAATCATCCGTCGCCGATTTCCTAACCCAGCAACTGGAAGCAGCCCTCGAAGAGGCCCTCCAAACGCAGGCCCTGGAGCTCCTGCCCGTCGCCCCAGCCGATGAGGAAGGCGCCCAACTGTGGTGGCTGGCGGGAAAGGGATACCCCTCCCGTCCCCTCGCCGAGCGCGTCGAGCACGAGGTCTACGAGGCCCTCCACGAAGCCCCGGACTTGTCCCCGGAGCTCTTCGAAGACCACATCTACTCGCGCTTCCCTGGTCTCTTCACGCCCGGCCCCGGGTTGCTGGAGAAGTGTCTCCAGTCCTACGGGCTACACGACGAAGACTCCGGCCAGTGGCGTCTCAGGCCTGAGGACGACCCCGACAGGCTGGCGCGCGCGAGGAGCGACGCCCGGACTCTCTTGAACACGGTGGGACACCATCTCGGCTACGAGGTGGCAACCGTTGCCGGCCACCCCGCAGTGGCACACACCGGCTCATCCGAGCAGTCTCACCGCCTGTCCAGGGGGATCGACGTGGTGTGGGAGGGGGATGAGCAAACACCTCTCTGCCTCTTTGCCGTCAAGCACACAACCGAGTTCGGCGATGTTCTGGGGACGCGCGCACGCGGAGGTAACGAAGACGAACGGTACATAGTGATCGCGGAACGCCGTCTCGACCTGCTGAGCTTCAGAATGGAGACGGAGTTGCTGCTCCGCAGAGCCCTCACGGAGGGAAAGTGGAGATTCATCAAGCTAGGCCATCTAAGGCAACTGGCTGCCAGAAAGTCAATCGACCGACGGAGCCTGGCAGAGATCGTCGGCCTGCACCCCGCCATCGAGAAACCCGACACCCAGTTACCCCTCTTCTCGTGAGCTCTCACCCCCAGCGATGGAAAGGCCAGGTCGTCCCGTCATGACAGAGAAGGTGCTGCTCTCTTGGAGCGGAGGAAAAGACGCCGCGCTGGCCCTGCACGAGCTACAGGCTTCGAACGACTACAAGGTAACAGCTCTCCTCACCACGGTCACCCAGGAGTATGACCGCATCACCATGCACGGCGTCCGGCGGGTACTTCTGGAGCTACAAGCGAAAGCCGTGGGCCTGCCTCTCCACACCGTCTTCATCTCGACGGCGACCACCGACGGAGAGTACAGGACGAAGATGAGAGAAGCGCTTCAACGGCACATCGACGCTGGCGTTTCGTATGTCGCCTTCGGAGACCTGTTCCTCGAAGAGGTGCGGCGTTACAGAGAAGAGAACCTGGCTCAGATTGACCTTCACGCCTTGTTTCCGCTGTGGAAAAGGGACACCTCCAGACTCGCTCAGTCGTTTGTGCACGCGGGGTTCAAGGCCATCATCACCTGTGTTGATGGGCAGCACCTGGATGGTTCCTTCGTGGGCAGACGCTTCAATGAGCAACTTCTCGCCGACCTGCCGCCGTCGGTGGACCCCTGCGGGGAGAACGGCGAGTTCCACTCCTTCGTCTACGATGGACCGATCTTCACCAACCGGGTGCGGTACAGGACAGGCGCGACCGTGCTGAGGGACGACCGTTTCTACTACTGCGATCTCCTCCCCTCGCACTGAGAACTGGTCCACCGGATCTGCGCGCCTTGGCCAGACTGGGGAGCAAAACGACACTGGGAGGGCCACCTATTCGAATTGAACAGGCAGAGGGGACACCCCTATATTGACGACTACGTAGGCCACCAGCCCTCCCCCTTTGGTGCATGAGAGCAGGTATGGCGGCACATGGCTATCCTCCCAGCCCTCCAGGTCCGAGGCCGAGAACGCCTTCCGGCCCTCGCAGAGGAGCAGGTCTCTCCCAGATCTGTCACGGTCCATCAACAAGATGTCGATCGTAAGATCCTCTGACTCACCAAGATCCACTACGAGCGTGTTCTGGCCATCGAACAGCTCTGCAGTCGACGACGGCGGCCAGAGACACGGCGTAAAGATATTGTAGGGTGCGTTGCTACAACTGAAGCTCTTAAGAATCGGTCCCACCCAAGCACAGACGCCGCTCGGGCACTCTGGCGGCAGATGGGCGAGCAACTCGCGATTGGCGGTGATGAAGCCATACCACAGGTTCAATAAACAGTTGGAGCAGCCAGGCCCCGCCGCCTCGCCGCAATCGGCGGGGAGACAGCCTGTGTGCAGATTGCCGAAACTGAGCACCACTCGCCGCCCTTCACAGGGCTCCGGCCCGCTGGGCGGGTACTCGAAAGGTTCACTCAGGGGCGACTCGACGCCGTGGCCCACTGGGCCGTTGTAGGCGCTGATCTGGAAACTGTACGTCTCGCCGCACGGTGGGTTCAAGTCAGACTCACCCAGTCTGGCGGTCTTGCCACCAGACCATACATACCCACGGTCAGAACCATTCCGGTAGATGCGGTACCTGTCTATCGCATCTGGATCGCCATCCCACTGCCAGCGCAGATACGCGTCGCCGTCTATGCGATCCATCCCCAAGGCATATGGTGCTTGTAACTCTCTCTCCGGATAGCAGGTGCCGGGACAGATGAGGTACCGCACCTTGAACCAACCCCCGTCCTCGCCGTCTTCCGATGTTGCCTCTAGCAGCTCTCCGCTCCAATCCAGGTCCGTGTGGTCTCTGATCACCTCACCCAGATAGATGGGCTCCGCGTCGGCTCGGTCACGAAACGCATAGCAGTGCATCTCCACGTGCAAGATGTCTCCATACACCGGCACCGTGCGGCTGTTCTCCAAACCGCCTAACTCCGCGGAGATATCCCACGAGGCAGCCCCTTCAGGGGGAAGAAACAGATCATCCCCACTGGGTACCCACTCCATCTCATTGTCGCCCAGCCGGACCAGACAGTACCCGGCAGAATACGGCCGGTCCGTACTCAGGGCACGGGCCTCCACCTCCAGTACAGCCGTCGGCGGGTCTGTCACTGGCAGATCAACGTCCAGTGAAGCGTCGGATAGCTCCTCCACGTCGACGGGCGCATCCTCTCCAAGTCGTGGCTCCTCCTCAGGCGGAGGCAAATCCTCCCCAGGCTCATCCGCGATGTCCAGGGGTAGTTGAGCGACCGGCAGCTCCACTCCCGGCGGTAGCGGCTCTTCCTCCTCAGGTGAGGCGAGATAGGGCACCATGAGCATCTCTCCCGGCATCAAGGGTGCCTCGGGATCCACCCCAGGATTGCAGGCCAGTATCTCCTCCTGCGTGACCCCATATTGGGCAGCGATCGCCTCCAGTGTCTCTCCCTCCTGCACGAGGTGAGCTATCAGCAGCACCCCCGCACATCCCTCCTCGGGCATCTCGGTGGCGATCTCCGGTCCCTCCACTGCAAGCAGAGTAACGGCAGCCTGGCCCGAAACGCCGGCCACGTTGTATCCCCTGACCACGACGGTGTGGTTGCCCATCGTCTCAGGGACCCAGGTGGCCAGCAGGGGGAACGGGCTCATGCCCTCAGGGAAAGCGCTGGCCTGAGAGATGACCATCTGCCCATCGACCCAGAGCTGCATTCGCTCGATTCTGCTGGGATCATGGCCCGTGGCGAAGACCTGCACCGACTGGCCAACGAAGACCTCGTCGCCGTGACTGGGCCGATCGATTTGAATCGCCGGCCCCTCCGCTGCTGCCACGGGAGCTACAACGACCGCTTGCGACTGGTAGAAAAGGACGCCCAGGGCGGCTACCACACAGACCACCAGCAACACTAACACAACCACCACTGCTATCTTAGCTTCGCGCATCGTCGTCTCCTCCCCTGCTGCCGCAGAGTGTCGTCTCGACGTAGACCTTCGGACGGCCGCCTAGAGATTGACGCTGAACGTTCCTGGTCCCCATTCGGTCTCGTTTCCCGCCGGCGAATTGTCGGTAGCCCTGATCCAGTACTTGACCGTTACGGGAGTCGTCATCGCCGGACAGTGGTTCAGCGCGTTGGGATCGTAGATCATCGCCCACTTGTTGCCGCTCCTGGAGAAATCACCGCAGTACCCCTTGGGTTGAGTCACGCCGCCCGTTAGCTCGCAGTAGAGCTGCACAGAGGCGATACCCGACGCATCGTCGACCCGGACAGTGATCTGAACCTGGTCCTGCTGGGAGCAGTACGCGGCCTGTGGGGAGTGGCTCACACTGTCGATGGTGGGCCCCTCGGTATCCTCCGGTGGCTGTGTCACCTCCACGACCAAGCTCGCGCTGTCCTCGCCTCCCGGGCCCGTCGCGCTTAGGCTGTAGGTAGTCGTCTCCTCGGGGCACCTATCCCGGGAGTCGGGGCTGGTTACACCTTCCCCATCGAAGAATATCTCCGTGGGATAACCTTCCACACGCCAATTGAACGTCACGCACTCGCCCCCCGTGATCTGTTGCCGGCTGACGTTGAAGGCCACGATCCTGGGAGGCGGAGGCGTCGTGGCGGTGCTGCTTGGGGTAGAGCTCGGAGTCGCGGTGGGCATGCTGGTGGAAGTGGCGGTGGCGCTGGGTATCCCGGTCGAAGTAGGCGTTTCCTCCGGAACGCCCATCGTAGGGGAGGCCCCCGCGGGAGGTCCGGTAGATGTGGGGCTCGCCATCAGCGCGGGCGTAGCATCTATGATCAGCCTAACGTCCGCGCCCACCACGACCGTGACGAGGTCCGACACTCCTGTCGCCCCCTCCTGATCAGTGGTGCGACACTGTAGCTCATAGGTCCCCGCCCGCGTGGCCTGGAAACTGAGTTCCGCGTCCAGGTGGGTTGCCTCAGGGTCCTCCGCATTTGCTGCTCGACCTGCGTAGGCCCCGTTCACCAACAACTCCACGTAGGCCACCCCCTCTCGGGCGAAGGTATGGCACAAGACGGGCACCTCGCCAGGGGACAGTTCGCTGCCATCCCGTGGCGCTCCTATCCAGGCCCGGGGTCCACTATGGACCACCTCCAACGCCGTCGGTGCGCAAGAGGCCAGCACAAGGGACAGGCACAGGCCGAGGCCCAGCAGTATGGTCGTCGCTCGCTCTTTGCGTCTCATCGTATGCACCGCCTTTTCCAACACCTCGGAGGTTGCCCCAACCTCCGAAGAGGTCCGACTTACTCGGATAATGAGCAGGGCACCGTACTTCCGACGGCACCCCGCACTACTACTCAGCTTCTGTTCAACCACCCGCGACTAGGGCAGGACCTCCAGATGCACTAGCACGACCCCGTATCCGACACCCGAGGGGAAGTAGCTCTGGACAGCCATCCAGTAGTATCCCGTGGCCACGTCTGCGGAGTCGATAGTCCTCATCCCGTACAGCGTGGGAGAATAGGTCCCTCCAGGCCACGGCGGGTCCCAATCCAAAATCAACATGCCCAGGGTGAGATCCTCACCAGGATCCAGCTCCACGGTCAGCGTATCGTACCCGTCGAAAAGGTAGCTTACGGGATGCACCATGTAGCTGAAGATGTCCGGCGCACTCAGCGGAACCAGCCGGTTGTAGTACTGCTCATTCGCTGCCACGGCGCCGATCCAACTGGGTAGCTTGCAGGAGATGCACGTGGGGTCGCCGCAGGGGTCCGGATGGATGCACCCCGTGTGCAGCGTCTCGAAGGTGACCGCGACCGTGGTCGTACAGACCGGCCCCGTCCTGGTAACCGTGTTGCTGGGATCAGACTCCGGTCCCACGCCCGGGAACCCCTCGTAGGCGGTCACCTCATAATCGTACGTCACCCCGCATGGCGGGTACGCGTCCGCTTCCGTGACGAACACTGCTTGCATGCTCGGCACCTGCTCGTAGAGCATGGCACCGTTCCGATACAGCCTGAACCCGTCTATCTCCGCCTCGTCGCCCAGCCAATCCCAGACCATAGCGTGATAGGTGGCGCAAGGCGGGCAGCCAATCCACCAGGGACAGGGGCAGCCTTCCGCGTAGGTCAGATTCTCGGGCGCCGGTGGCACCTCTCTAGGCTCGCAGGGGAAGGTGGGGCAGATGCGGTACACCACAGTGAACCAGCGCCCGTCGTCGGCGATGGCCGTGACCTCGATGTCCTCGCCCGTCCATTCCGCTTCACCGTGCTCCCTCACGAAGTGGCCCAGTGACCACCCATCGATGCCCACCCAGCCGAAACACTCGGCCTCCACACGAACGGTGTCTCCCTGGATGGTGACCTGCTTGCTGTTCGACCCGGCCAGCTCGGCCTGGATGTCCCAGTACTCGCTCCCCAGAGGAGTGAAGGAGCCCGTCTCCGGGATGCGCTCCATGGGATAGTCGGCCACCTGGACCATGCAGTAGATCTCGTCGTAGGGCTGGTCGACCTGGAACTCCAGCGCCTCGAAGCCCAGCGTCACTGTGGGCAGCTCCGCCTCGGGTGACTCGGTGATCTCGGGTCCCTCCGGTGGCTCTTCCACCTCAGGTGGGGCCTCCTCCCCGGGCGGCGGCTCCTCCTCCGCGGGTGGCAGCTCCTCGCCCGGCAGCTCCTCCGCGTCCTCAGGAACGTCCGGCACCTCTTCGGCATCCTCCGGCGGCGGCCAATCGTCCGGCGGACCTTCCTCCTCCGGATCGAAGGTACCAGGGATGAGCAAGGTCGAGCCCGCCTCCGGCATGGCTGTGGGATCGACACCAGGGTTGCAGGCCAGGATCTCATCAACCGTCACTTCGTATCCCGCCGCGATTCCCTCCAGGGTCTCCCCCAGTTGAACCTGGTGCTCGAAGACGGCCACCCCCGGGCAGCCCTCCGGCACCTCGGCACCCTCCACCGCATTCACGCTGATGGAGGCCTGGCCCGAGGCGTCCTGCATGTTGTAGGCCCTGACCACGATGGTGTGGTTGCCCGGGGTATCAGGCACCCACAGCCCGATGATGGGGAACGGGGATGTGCCATCGGGAAGAGCGCTGGCCTGGGACTGCACTAGCTGCCCATCGACCCACAGCTCCATACGCGCGATCTTGCCGGGATCCCTTCCCGTGGCGAAGATCTGCACCGCCGTGCCGATCACAACCTCGTCGCCGTGGTTGGGGCTGTCGATCAAGACTGTGGGCACGACCTCCGCCTCCGCGGTGGGCACCATCATGAAGTAGTAGTAGGCCAGGGCGCCCAGCGCCGCCACGATGCAGCACAGAACGACGAGCACGACGAATACGATGGTTATCGTTCTCCCGCCCATGCGATCTCTCCTTTCATCCTCCTTCGAGTTGGCACTCCATCCTGCCAAGCGCGGTGGCGGTTTCGATGCGAGGCGTCGCCTTTCTCTGGCACTCGCGCCCCGCTGCGACAACGCCACGAAGCCTCACTCAGCGTACGATGGAGCAGTAGTGAACAGTCACCGTGCCTGTGGCACTTTTCGACAGGTTGCGCAGCCCGTCGCGGGCCTGGACGTAGTATTGCAGAGTTCTGGTGGTAGTACACGAAGGACCAGTAGGCACCGGCGGATTGAGGCTGTGCTGCAGGGACTCACCCGAGATCACCGCTGAGTAAGGGCCTCCTGTTTGGACCTGATTCATACCTATGGACTGCCACTGCGCACCATCGGCATTGATACGATATGTGAGCTTCGGTCCAGTAACGCCGTCCGGATCGGAGATGTTGGCGCTGATGGTCACCTGACCGGGATACTGGCAGTAGTTACAGTAGACATCGGGCCAATCCATGTGATCGCTAGATTCTTGGATGTTAGTGATGCTAGGTCCAGCGTTCACGGTGGGGCTGGGCTGGATGACCACGACGGTCACTGTAGCTCTGTCAACGACCTGGCCACCAACCTCCGCCGTCAGCTCAAACTCGCGGGTCGCCGTGGGACACCGGTCCACCGACCCAGAAGGACCGCCCACGCCCTCCCCATCGAAGAAGATGGCATCGGGGGATCCCGCCACCACGTAACTGAAGGTCACACATTCGCCTAGCGTGATCTGGCTCTTGCTCACCTCGAAGGAGGTGATCCTCGGCGGGACGCGTGTCGGCGAGGGTGGTAGCGGTGTCGACGTAGGTGGTATACGTGTGGAGGTCGGTGGTATAGACGTAGACGTAGGCGGTACCTGCGTGGGTGTCGGAGGTACGGATGTCGAAGTCGGTGGGACTTCCGTGGGCGGTGCCTCTGTGGCCGTCGGCGTGGCCGTGGGGATCTCCTCTTCCTCCGTCGTGGGCGTAGGCTCCTCGCCAGCCACGGTCAGGTTCACGGGATCCGACTGCACCATCCCCCCGCCGTCGCCGCCGTAGGTGCGGCAATGCACCACGTACCTCCCTGGCCCGGTGGTCTCGAAAGTCATGCTGGCCGTGAAGTACTCGGAATCCGGTGCCGTATTCGTAGCTCGATTGGCGAAGGCCCCGTTGACCCACAGCTCCAGATGTGAGACGCCGCCACCAGCGTAGCCGTGGCACATCACGGACACCGTACCCCACGGAACCTCGCTCCCATCAGGCGGGCCGCCGACCCACGCCCGCGGCCCCATGTCCAGGGCCACCAGCCCCTGCGCACACGAGGCCAGAATCAGTGTCGTCACCACCAAGAGGCCCGCCAGGATGGCTCTGTAGCGTCGATTGCTCTTCATGGTCCCTTCCTCCTTTGACTCGCTAGGACAGGAGACTACGCGACGGCACGGAGAAGAAGTGTTTCGAGGCTGCGGTTCCTCCTCGGGGATGCTGCAAATAGGACAACAACGCTCGTCCGCGCCCGTCCCTTCAAGTGAGAACCCCATCAGTCGCCACTGGATGTGGCAGGACAGGCAATCATCCCGCAGATTTGACGAACTATATCACAGTCCCTGGAAGGTGTCAAGTGTGGTTTCCCGCACCGTCTCGCTCGTGAAACTCCGTAAGGACTGCTAGCTGATCGTCGCTGGGCCGCAGGAAAGGCCGGACTTTCCTGATGGCGGCCCAAGCCTGGTCGGGGGTCAGGCCCGTGCTCACCAGGTAGGCGGCCGCCGTCGTTGCGGCGCGCCCCACCCCGCTCATACAGTGCACGTACACACCGCGGCCTTCTTCCAGCGCTTCACTTATGAAAGCGCCGGCCTCGTCCAACTGCTCCAGACTGGGCGGTGCATCATCGGTGGTGGGAATCCAGAGGTGCTTCTCCAGCGCCACACCCAGAGCCTCATCATCTGCTTCGCGCCTCAGACTCAGGCTTGCGCTGATCCCCAGACCAGCCATCCGTCCCAGCCCCCAGCGGTAGTGCTGACCGCCAACGTAGAGATGGGGCCTGATACGGCTCGTCACAGGCGGGGACATGCCCGTCAGCACCCGCAGGGCATGGTCTTTGAGCCAAAGGACTGTGACCCTCAACCCCTGCTCTCGCAAGCGCCAGTCGAGGATGCTCAGTCCTTTGCGTACTCTCTGCATAGGGGGTTTCTGAGCCTGAGCGTGGCTCCTAGCCCACGTCCCCTTCCACAATGAAGGCGACCTTCACGTCGACCCTGTACTCGACAACCTTGCCGCCTTTGACCACTACGTTCTGGCCCACGACGTCAGCGCCCGCGATACCTCGCAGGGTCTCCGCGGCCTTGTCGATGGCGTTTGCAGTCGCCTCCTCCCAGCTATTGGGGGAAGTTCCCACCAGCTCGATGACCTTCAACACCGACATCACCACACCTCCCTTTCGAGTTGGTCAATAGTCCGTGACCTACCCTTACGTGCCTCCTACTCCACGGGGTTGCCGCAGTTGGCACAGAACTTGGATCCTGCTGGCACGTCCGCCTTGCAGTTGGCGCAGATCATGGACCCACCGATCTTGGCTCCACAGTGGTTGCAGAACTTCGCAGCCGCGGGTATGGGATTGCCGCAGCTTGGGCAGGGAATGGTGGCCGCAGCAGCGCCCGCGGCAGCCGCGCCGCCCTGCATGGCCTGGCCCATCATACCCGCCATCATGGCCCCCATGCCTACGCCGGCACCCATGCCTGCGCCCATCTGGGCGAAGCCGCCGCCGCCTTCCCCGCTGGCCATGGCTGCCTGTTCCACCGCCCTGGCCGTCTTGAACTGGAGGTAAGCTTGCATGTTGCCGATGGCTCCCATCGCGGCCCGCTCGTCGATGGCCTTGGCGGTCTCCTCCGTGGGCGAGATGCTGCTCACGAAGAGCGTCTTGAGGTCTATGCCGATGGTGTTGAAATCGTCCTGCGCCTTGGCCTTGGTGCCGGCCCCGATCTCGTCGTACAGGCTGGGCAGGTCGAAGAGGGACTTGCCTACCCCGCCCAGGAGATCCGTCAGGTTGGAGATGAGCATGCTGCGCAGGAAGTTCTCGATGTCGTTCGTGTAGTACAAGCCCTGCGTGGCCACGATCTTGTTCACGAAGAGCTGCGGATCCTTGATCTGCATGGAATAGGTGCCGAAAGCCCGAACACGAACCATGCCCAGATCGGTATCGCGCAGGGCTACGGGCTCGGAGGTACCCCACTTTTGATCTACAAACTCCCGCATGTTGACGTAGTAGACCTCGGCCTTGAAGGGCGTCTCGCCGCTGAACGCCTTGCCGATAAGATCAACCAGCAGGGGCACGTTGGCGGTGGAGATGGTGTGCCGGCCCGCCCCGAAGACATCCAGTGCCTTCCCATCGCGGAAGAACACCGCCTGCTGGCTCTCCCGCACGATGACCTGAGAGCCGATGCGGAAATCCCCAGAACCTTGCTCGGGGATTCGATGCACCATCTCTCGCCCGGTGGCGTCGAAGTACTCGATTACGTCGAAGACCCTTGCCATTTCAAGTCCTCCTCATCTAAGCGTGACCAGCTACTGGGACTCGCCGACGCTAACGATCACGTCCTTCCTGCGATCGAGCGTGGTGTTGACTTCCTGCAAGAGCAGCAGGGCATCGTTGGCTACGCTCCTCATCTCCTCCCCTGCCATGGCGGCGATGGCCAGCTTGTCCATCTTCTCCGCCAGTTGATCCACCGAGGAAGCGAGGGCGCTGTCGTACATATAGAGCGCGTCCAGTTGCTCCTCCTTGATCCTCACCGCGTCGAAGAGACCGGCGTACCCGTACTCCGCAACCTTGAGCCGATCTATGAGCAACTGAAGCTGAAGCATGGTCCTCTCCAGCAGGCCCAGGTCCTCGATCTTGCCCTCGCTGGCCAGGTGGTTCTGAACGTTGGACAGCTTCGTACGCTGCTCCTGGAAACGGTCCGCGAGGTGCAGCCGAAGTATCTTGTCGGCCTCCCGACGCATCTCCTTCTCTTTGTACCCATGGTAGCCTGGGATCTTCCCCACGAGCTTCTCCAAGGCCCCTCGCGCATCCGATACCACGTCTCTCAGATCGTCCATCTTGCACCCACCTCCTTCACTCCCTACATCTCTGCTCGCAGCCTGTGCCGATTATAGTCGATCTTTGCCCAAAAAGGTAAGCGGCCTTCGGCGCAGCCAGGAAGACCTCATGGCCGCAGTTCCCCTTGGCCTCTTGCCTCCACGTGACGTCAGGCCACGTGACCGAGGCTCACTGTCCTCCGTAGAAGCAGAGTAAGGTGCTGCCGTACTTCCGCTGATCGCTGAGCCTCAGCGTCTCCAGTTCCAGATCCTGGTACTCCTTGGGGTGTATCTGGACCACCACCACTCCTCCCGGTGCCAGCCAGGCTGCCCCATCGAGAGCGTGCAGGGTCTTGGCCCACAACTCCTTGTACTGAGGCGGCGCCACGTAGACCAGATCGAAGGGCTCCAGGTCGTCCTTTCTGAGGAAGGAGAAGACGTCGCCCCTCACCACCTGGGCCCGATCCTTGAGTCCTGTATGAGCCAGGTTGTCCCGGATGGTGAAGATCGCTTGCCTCTGCTGCTCCACGAATAGCGCGAAGCTGGCCCCACGGCTCAAGGCCTCGATGCCTATGCTCCCCGTGCCCGCGAACAGGTCGAGAACCCGCGCCTCCATCACGAGGTCGCCCAGGATAGAGAAGAGGGCCTCCTTGACCCGCTCCCCCACGGGCCGGGTGGACGAGCCCCGCACCATCTTCAGCCTGCGACCTTTGGCGTCCCCCGCGATGACCCTCATCACCGATCCTCGTCCATCGACGTGTCAGGAAACCGCCCTCCCCGCACGAAGGCGAGGAACCGATCACGGCGGAACAGGCGCCCGCTCACCAGCAACCAGAAGAGGATGGCGATACCCCCCACCTCCAGGGGGATGGTCAGGCGGTCCTCTCTCACCACCTCTTTGTAAGCGTCCACCAGCAGTTTGAAGGAGTTGAGGTCGCGCCAGTTCCCGAACCGGTTTCCGAACAAAGGGTGAAACAGCGTATGGCGGAACCGCCACATGCGGTCGGTGAGCAGATGGCTGTTGAAGGCCAGGGCATACGGCAACCAGCGCCGCCGGAACAGAAGCGTGGCCACCAGCACCGGCAGGTGGCAGAAGAACAATGTGTGCCCCCACACCTGGCCAGTGCGGTGCTTGGACAGCCCCGTCACCGCCAGCGCCTTGTCGCCCAGGTCGGGGGCCATGGCCGCCACCGCCACCACGCGATAGTCGGCGTCCTCGAACAGTGCCCCTCGCTTCTGAACGAGCCTCAGGGCGCCCCAGGCGTATGCTATGTGGCCGAGGGGCAACATGCTAGGCTCCCAGGCCCTCCAGCTTCTCCCGGAGCTGCTCTCTCTCCCCCTGGTAGCGAGCCAACTTGTCTCGCTCCCGGCACACCACTTCAGGAGGCGCCTTGGTGACGAAGCCCTCGTTGGCCAGCAGCAACTCCGAGCGAGCTATCTCCCCGTCCAGGTTGGTCATCTCCTGCTCCAGACGTTTTCGCTCCTTGTCTACGTCCACTTCCACCACGAGCGTAGTAGAAAGCTGCCCGGTGACCACACTGCTGCCCTCCGGCACGGCCTCCAAGGCTGCTGCCAGGGCCTTGGGCTCCACCCGCGCCAGCCAGGCGAAGACTTCCCTTTGAGAGTCCAGCGCCTCGTACAGGTCGCCCGCCGCCGTATAGGAGGCCGGCTTCACTTCCACCGGCCAGTTCTCCTCCGCGCGCCGGTTTCTGATGTCGCGGACGTGCTGCCAGATCTCCTGCTGGACCGCCTCGGCCTCCTCTTCCACCGGCCCCGGCTCAGGCCAGGGAGTGATCATCAGGCTCTCCCCCTGGTGCGGAAGGTGCTGCCAGATCTCCTCGGTGACGTAGGGCATGAAAGGATGGAGGAGACGCAGAGTCCGCTCGAAGACGTAGACCAGCACGTGCAGCGCGGTGGCCTTGGCCGCCTGATCCTCGCCGTAGAGGCGCATCTTGCTGGCCTCGATGAACCAGTCCGCATACTCGCCCCACAGGAACTCGTAGATCTGCTTGCCCGCCTCGCCGAACTGATAGGCATCCAGGAGACGCGTAACGTCGCCCACCAACCGGTCGTGGCGAGACAGGACCCAGTGGTCCTCCGGCCGCAGCCCGGCCCAGGTATGGGGGTCGCCAGACGGAAGCTCGTAGTCCTCCGGAAGATTGCCGGTGATGAACCGAGCCATCTGCCACATCTTGTTGGCGAAGTTGCGGTTGGACTCCAGCTTCTCTGCGTAGAGCTTCATGTCCTCGCCGGGGCTGCTCCCGGTGATGATGGTGAAGCGCAGGGCATCGGCACCGTACTGAGCCACCACGTCCAAGGGGTCCGCTACGTTGCCCTTGGACTTGCTCATCTTCACGCCGCCCTCGTCCCGCATCAAGCCGTGGAGATAGATCTCGTGGAAGGGCACATCGCCCATGTGCTCCATACCCAGCATGATCATGCGAGCCACCCAGAAGAAGAGAATGTCGTATCCCGTCTCCATCACCGAGGTGGGATAGAAGTATCGCAAGTCCTCCGTGTCGTCGGGCCAACCCAGGGTGGAGAAGGGCCACAAGCCGGAGGAGAACCAGGTGTCCAGCACGTCGGGATCCTGGCGGATGTTCTTGCCCCCACAGTGCTCGCACTCCGTAGGGTCCACTGTAGCCACGGTCTGTCCACGGCAGTCGTCACAGTACCAGACGGGGATGCGATGTCCCCACCAGAGCTGTCGGGAGATACACCAATCGCGGATGTTCTCCATCCAGTTGTAGTAGACCTTGGTGAACCTCTCAGGGACGATGGTGATGCGCCCGTCTCGCACCGCCTCGATGGCTGGCTCGGCCAGGGGCTTGATCTTCACGAACCACTGTTCGGAGACCAGAGGCTCCACCATGGTCTGGCACCGCTGGCAGCGGCCGGGCGCGTGGAGATGCGACTCGATCTTGGTCAGCAGCCCCTGCTCCCGCAGGTCCTCCACCAGCCTCTCCCGCGCTTCGTACCTGTCCAGGCCTGCGTAAGGCCCGCCCTCCTCGTTGAGGGTGGCGTCCAGGTTCATGATGTTGATCGTCTCCAGCCCGTGTCGCTGCCCGATCTCGTAGTCGGTAGGGTCGTGCCCCGGAGTGACCTTCACCGCACCGGTGCCGAACGATGGGTCCACGACCTCGTCGGCGATGATTGGGATACGCCGGCCCAGAACGGGCAGGATGGCGATCTTGCCCACCAGTTTCTCGTAGCGCTCGTCGTACGGGTTCACCGCCACGGCGGTGTCGCCCAGGATGGTCTCGGGCCTGGTGGTAGCGACCT
>Ga0315534_1000179_pt1 | contig 40064 bp, 36 predicted proteins | sample SalMarSW160240MG_FD_203094 | JGI IMG/M metagenome (GOLD analysis project Ga0315534, IMG submission 203094) | Salt marsh sediment microbial communities from the Plum Island Ecosystem LTER, Massachusetts, United States - Salt Marsh Sediment SW1602-40 ... | reverse complement strand
TGGTATACGGTCAAAGGAGAGCGGCACGGTATCAGTTTTTTCCCTCAGGTCAGGTATCCCGAGGTCGAGTATACGGCATCCGATAAACTCACATTTGACCGCTTTCATTCGGCCGATGTATTTACCACCTGGCTCAAACGATGGGCAGATGAGTATCCTGATCTGGTGGATCTTTATACGGTCGCTGAAAGCTTTGAAGGAAGACCCATCCTGCAGGTAACCATTACCAATAAACGATCAGGAAAAGATACCGACAAACCGGCTGCCTTTTTTGAAGGAAATCGTCATAGTGGAGAGGTAACCAGCGCAGAATCCGTTCTGTGGATGATCCAGTATCTGCTTGAACAATATGGCAACAATGCAGAAATAACAGAAATGCTGAACACGAAAACGATCTATGCCCGTCCGATTAATAATCCCGACGGACATACCCTCTATATGCACACAGCACAAAGCAACCGCAGTACCGTAAAGCCGACGGACAATGACCTGGATGGCCTTATCGATGAAGACTCTCCGGAGGACCTTGATGGAGACGGGATTATACTCACCGTGCGCTGGAAAGATAAAAAACGGGGAAACATGAAGCCAGATCCGGATGATCCAAGCGGCAGGCTCATGATGAGGGTTCCGGAAGGAGAAGGGGTCTATTTAACTGAATCTGAGGGGATTGATAATGACGGGGATGGCCGGGTGAATGAAGATGGTATCGGGGGACTGGACCTTCACCGCAACTATCCTGAAAACTGGAGGCCGGAACAGCATGCCGAGGCGACCGGACGCGGTTTCACCCAGCGTGGCGCCGGTGAATATCCGCTCAGTGAGATTGAAACCCGGTCGGTTGTTACATTCCTGTTAAGCCATCCCAATGTATATATTGTAAACTCAATGGATACACGAGTGCCAATGCATCTCCGGGCTCCATCAACCTCCCCCTCTGAAGAGAGAATGTACCTGGAAGACCTGGCGTGGTATGAATATTTTGACAGCATTGGAAAGGGAATTACCGGGTATGAAAGAGCCGGGGATGTATATCAGGATTACGGCCATGGAAATCCGCTCTTTGGACATGGCCCCGATTTTGGATACTGGTATTTCGGTGCCATCTGGTACGGTGATGAATTATGGAACGGGGGAAGGTTTAAAGATTATGACGGGGACGATGACATCGACCAGCTGGATCTGCTCAGATGGGACGATGAAGAAAATGAGGGCACCGGGTATACCGAATGGAAACCGTTTGTACATCCTGTTTACGGAGAAGCTGAAATTGGAGGATTTCATCCAAAATTTTTCTCCCAGAATCCCCCGGCAAAAGAGCTTTTACCCTGGGCTAAAAACCAGGCATTGTTCAACCTCGAAATGGTAAACCATCTGCCCCGTCTCGCATGGAGCGATGTCAATCTGGAAAAGACCGAATCCTATGGCAATGACTCAGCCGATTTTCAGATCACCATCTCGTTTCAGAATACCGGGAAATTGCCCACTGCCTTGAAACAGGCACACCTGGTAAAAATCGTTCGTGAAGACCGGGTCACCATTGAATTTGTAAAGGAGATGGTAACGGGGAAAAAACCGGTATTGAAAATTATTCGGGAGGAAGAGGAGTCAGGTGAAGCTCGTAACTGGTATTACGACCGGTTCTCCCGTAATCAACGCTCTGCAAGTGTGGATTGCGGATTTACTCCCGGAGGTGAAACCAGTCAGGCCATCTTTACTGTTCGGGTTTACCAGAAACAAGATGTAACCTGTAGTATCAGTATATCATCAACACGTGGAGGCGTCTTGAACAAAAAGATGACACTTGATTTTAGCAGGGAGTGATTTTCTCCTGCCTTCCGAATGATCATGGGATCATAAAATGATGATCTGACCGAATTGAACTGCGATAGACGCCTTGCATAAAAATCCGGATACTATGAATAACGTATCGAATATTCATGCTTTTAACACCATCATCGGTTTTATTCTTCTTCTTTTCAGCATCTCATTTATGCCCATGCGCATTGAATCGTTATTGGTAAACCGGATTGATATGATCCGGGAGAAAGAGGTAGAAGAAGCAGAAGCAGAAGTACTGTCTATGGAACACGGACTTTCCAGAGAACAGATGAACGACCTGAACACCGAGGTAACTCAGGCCAACAATGAAATCAACCAGCTGATGCATCATTCAGCTTCTCTGAATGATTCCATCAATGCACTGATGAACAGAGCGGCAAATGAGCCCTACCTGCTGGATACCATTCAGGATTTATACAACCGCGGAATCTTGACGGATGAAAGAATGATCGATTCATTGAATCAGCTCTTTACCGAAAAATCAAACCGGCTGATGGAACGAATCCGGTCCTTTAACCAGAAAGACCGGGATCTTAAGATCGTACAGGCCAATATCCGGAGTAAAAATGTTAAACTCCGGTATTTGGCTATTCTTCTCTCCGTTCATTTTGGGATGCTTACCATGACATTTCTCTCCGGTTTCTTCTTTTTTGTCATTGGATTCAAAAACTGGAAAAGGCACAATCAGCATTGGCAGGATTCCAACGTGGAATGATAATGAACCGGTTTTTTTAATACTTTTATCCGGTTTTTCAACCGGAATATACGACGGGAAAGCGAAAGAATTAACGTTAAAAAACAGGAACAAATGACACAAATTAAGAACAAAAACAAAAAGAGAGTAATTGGAATACTGACCGGTGGTGGAGATGTTCCCGGATTGAATCCTGCTATCCGGGCAGTCACTATCCGGGCGAATCGTGAAGGGTACCAGGTGATCGGGTTGAGACGGGGCTGGGCTGGTATCACTGAGCTGATTCGAGACAAAAATGCGGATAACAGCAATTGTTATATGATTCTGTCAGATGATATTGTAAATAAAGCGGGACGTACAGGGGGGACTTTTCTACACTCTTCCCGCACACGTCCAAGTCACATGAAGCAAGCCGATATTCCGGAACACCTGAAAGAGAAATATAAGGACAAATACAACGACCTGACCGAGGAAGTCATTAAGAACCTGAGCTGGCTTGGTATTGATTACCTGATTCCCATAGGAGGGGACGATACATTAAGCTATGGAGTCAGGCTTTACAAAGAAGGAGTAAAGGTGGTTGCCATTCCAAAAACCATGGACAATGATGTTCCGGGAACCGATTATTGCATTGGTTTCAGTACCTGTTTAACCCGTACAATCATGATGACAAACACCCTTCGTACATCCGCGGGATCGCATGAACGCCTGCTGGTTATGGAAGTCTTCGGACGTTATGCCGGATTTACAGCCATGCTGCCAACGATGGCCGGGGCGGCCAACCGCTGTGTGATCCCGGAACACAAATTCGACATTGATTTGCTGACAAAACTGCTGGTGGAAGACAGGAATCAGAATCCGAGTAAATACTCGGTTGTAATCGTTTCGGAAGGGGCCATGTTCAAAGGAGGTGAGATGGTTTTCAAGAATGCCGAAAAAGATGCATACGGACATGCAAAGCTGGGTGGTATAGGTGACCTCGTTTCAGCAGAATTGAAAAATCGTTCTGCAACGTATAACAAAGGCAAAACCATCAACATCATTAACCAGAAATTAGGGTACATGGTTCGTGGTGGTGACCCGGATGCGATGGACTCCATTGTACCCATGGCATTTGGAAATCTTGCCCTCGATCTTCTCCTGAAAGGAATCCACGGCCGATTGGTGGTTCTGAAAAATGGAAGGTATGATAATGTCCCGCTGGATGTAGTGATCAGTCACAAAAAGATCGTGAATGTAAAAGAAAATTACAATACCGAACGATTGCGGCCATTTTATCATAGCTTTGAAATGAAACCATTTTTCCTGATGGCCAGCGAAGGATAACATTAAACCCATGATCATGACTCGTTCTCACACTCCTTTATACCAATATTTCATATACCGGTCCATTCCGATCCTGTTGCTTTTTTTCATCGTGATCCATGCCTGCAAGCGTGAGTCAACAGCGAATGCTGATGGAACAGAAACCAGCACAATGCTTCCCGATACGGTCATCCTTGAAGCAGAAAATCACATGGGGTTACAGTTTGACCAGACGGAAAGGGCTCAGATGTCAGGTGGCCTTGCCTATTATACGCAGTTATACAATGAAATCCGCTCCTTCCCTCTTGACAATAGCATTCCTCCTTCGATCCAGTTTAATCCCATTCCAATCGGGGTCACTTTTCCTCAACAACAGGAACCGGTTGAATGGGGCTTACCGGAAAATGTTTCTTTGCCGAAAAACAGGAATGATCTTGCCTTTTATCGCGTTGCAGAACTGGCACAACTGATAAAAAACCAAAAAATCAAATCGGTTGAATTGACGCATTTTTTCATCGATCGTTTGAAACAATTTGGGGATACGCTTCATTGTGTGATCACCCTGACAGAAGAGTTAGCCATTGCACAAGCGACCCGTGCTGATGAAGAGATCGCTCAGGGTAAATACAGGGGCCCTCTGCATGGCATTCCCTATGGTGTGAAAGACCTGCTAGCCGTGGAGGGATATAAAACGACCTGGGGTGCAGCACCCTTTAAGGAACAAATCATTGATGAAACGGCAACGGTTGTAAAAAAACTGGAAGAGGCGGGTGCTGTGCTGGTGGCTAAATTATCCATGGGTGCTTTAGCCATGGGGGATGTCTGGTATGCCGATACAACAAGAAATCCATGGGATCTCAAGCAGGGTTCCAGTGGCTCTTCTGCCGGCTCCGCATCCGCAACTGCCGCCGGCCTGGTCCCCTTTTCCATAGGAACGGAAACATTGGGTTCTATCGTCTCTCCCTCGACACGTTGTGGAACATCAGGTCTCAGACCCACCTACGGTCGGGTTAGCAGAACCGGAGCTATGGCATTAAGCTGGACCATGGATAAGATCGGACCGATCTGCAGAAATGCTGCCGATTGTGCCCTGGTATTCCATGCCATGATCGGTCCGGACGGGATTGACCAGACCCTGGTCGATCTGCCATTTAACTATAGCCCGAATCCGGATATTTCAACCCTTCGCATCGGATATTTCAAGGAAGCATTCGATGCAGATTATCCAACGAAAAAGAACGACAAAAAGACACTCGCGGTTCTGAAAAAGATGGGCGCTGAACTCATGCCGGTCTCCTTCCCCGACACGCTGCCTGTCTCTTCCCTGCGAATCATTCTGAATGCAGAGGCTGCAGCAGCATTTGATGAGCTTACCCGGTCCAACAGGGATACGCTTTTGGTTCGTCAAAACCGGGGAGCCTGGCCCAATCTTTTCCGTCAGGCACGATTTATTCCTGCCGTCGAATACATTCAGGCAAACCGTATTCGCTATCTGCTCATTCAGGAGATGCAGAAGCTAATGGAACAATACGACCTCATCGTCACACCCAGCTTTGGCGGAAACCAGCTTCTCATAACGAATCTTACCGGTCATCCGGTTGTCGTGGTTCCCAATGGATTTAACCAGCGGGGAACCCCAACCAGCATTTCGTTTATAGGCAATCTCTTTGATGAAGCAACCATTCTTGCTGTTGCAGCTATGTATCAGCAGGAAACCGATTTTGACGACCTCCATCCCCGCTTTTTTACCCTGGGTGCATTACCATCAAAGTGAACCTGAATGATCGGAAAAACAGTTAAGTATTGATTTATGCGTGCAGTGATACAACGAGTAACCCATGCTTCGGTAAGCATTGAAGAAGAAATTAAATCAGAAATTGACCACGGTTTGTTGATTCTGCTTGGGATAGAAATTGAAGACACTGTGGACGATGTGGCGTGGTTATGCAGGAAGATTGCCCAACTGCGCATTTTTGATGATGCGCAGGGAATCATGAATGTGCCCATTACGGAGGTTGATGGTGAAGCACTGGCAGTCAGTCAGTTTACACTTCATGCCAAGACAAAGAAAGGGAATCGCCCATCCTACATCAGGGCTGCTAAGCCGGAATTTGCCATTCCGTTATACGAAGCGTTTGTAAAACAACTGGGGACAATGTTGGGAAAAACGGTAAAGACCGGAGAGTTTGGTGCATACATGCACATCAACCTCATTAATGATGGTCCGGTAACGATATGGATTGACACAAAAAACAGAGAATAGTTCATCTTATCTGACTTGCCATCCATGTAAAACAGCAACATGATTCACCAGGATTTTCCCGACACATCCGTTAAACGAACCGCGTTATCGATTGCCGTTATCGCATCGTTCATGACTCCGTTCATGGGTTCTGCAATTAACGTGGCATTACCTACGATTGGGAAAGAGTTTAATGCCAATGCGGTTCAAATCTCCTGGGTGGCTACTTCGTATATCCTGTCTGCAGCAATCTTTCTTGTTCCCCTTGGCAAGCTGGCCGATATCGTAGGCAGAAAAAAGATCTACACCATTGGTCTTGCCCTGTTTATCATCACTTCCATCCTGTGTGCCCTCTCTGCCAGCATTCATCAACTGATTGCCTTCAGAGTAGTACAGGGTCTTGGAAGCTCCATGATCTTCAGCACCAGCACAGCGATTATCACTTCTGTCTACCCTCCGGGAGAACGTGGCAGGCCTTTAGGCATCAACGTTTCAGCCGTCTATATCGGTTTATCGATCGGGCCGTTTGGTGGAGGATTACTGACCCAATATCTGGGCTGGAAAAGTATCTTTCTGGTTCTTGTACCGATCGGACTATCCGCTATTATCCTGATTCTTTTAATGCTAAAACAGGATTGGGCTGATGCAGCCAAAGAGCGATTCGACTGGCAGGGCAGTATATTGTATGGAGCGGCGCTATTTCTGCTGATGTATGGATTTACACGTCTACCTGAATGGTTTGGCTGGCTGTTTATCATTTCTGGTCTGATATTGTTCGGCGGGTTTTTCCGGGTTGAAAAGAGGTCTGCATATCCAGTTCTGGAAATAAACTTGTTCCGGCATAACCGGATTTTTGCATTCTCAAATCTGGCGGCATTAATAAACTATGCCGCAACCTTTGCAACCGGTTTTCTATTAAGCCTCTACCTGCAATATATCAAAGATCTCCCTCCTCATGAAGCAGGATTGGTGCTTGTCTCCCAGCCCATTATTATGGCAATACTATCTCCGATTTCAGGGAAATTCTCCGATAGAATTGAATCCAGAATCGTTGCTTCTGTCGGTATGGGATTATCCATGGTGGGACTCTTCCTGCTTGTCTTTCTTACTCCTGCTACCTCAATGCTGGTAATCATCATTAATCTGCTGATCCTGGGAACAGGTTTTGCACTATTCTCCTCACCCAATGTAAATGCCATCATGAATTCCGTTGAAAAAAAATTCCTCGGTGTTGCATCCGGCACACAGGCAACCATGCGAGCGGTCGGTCAGATGTTCAGTATGGGCATTGCCATGATGCTCTTTTCCCTGTTCATTGGCCGGACTGACATCAATCCATCCAATTATGCGGAATTTTTATCAAGTGTGAAAATGGCATTCCTTATTTTTTCAATTCTCTGTTTTGGTGGTATCTTTGCCTCCATAGCAAGAGGTAAAACGGCTCCCGGCAAAAATTCCGGAAAGAGATAATCCGTTTGTTTAAAGCTATAATTATGTTGACCGTCAGGGACTGCAAAAAAGATGCACCAATCAGCACAGGGTAACACAATGGATACAAAACATAAAAACTACAGGAAAAAAATTTCGGATCGGTTCGTTAAACAGCTTGTGGATTCTGCCATTTCATCCGCCGGATCGTTTAATCACCCGGACGGATTGAAGACCATATTCAGTTTGCTGGATCTGACCACGTTAAATACAACCGATACGGAGAAAAGAATCCGTTCACTCTGTGAAAATGTAAATCAATTTCCCAGTCGTTTCCCGGATATGCCAAATGTTGCCGCTATCTGTGTCTATCCATCACTCGTGTCCTGTGTCCGGGATGTGCTTGCAGTGCCAAATGTAAAAATTGCTTCTGTCGCCGGAGGATTTCCCTCCTCACAAACCTTTTTGAAAATAAAATTAGCCGAGATTGAGCTGGCGATTGAAAACGGAGCTGAAGAGATCGATGTCGTTATCTCTGTAGGAAAATTCCTGGAATCAAATATTCCGGATGTAGAAAAAGAATTAAAAGAGATAAGGCGGGTCGCACAAAAATACCCACTGAAAGTCATCCTTGAAACAGGAGCGCTATCTTCCCATGAAAACATCTATAGGGCCAGTATGCTTGCCATGGAATCGGGTGCTGATTTTATCAAAACATCCACCGGGAAATTTCAACCTGCTGCAACGATTGAGGCAGTTGGTGTGATGTGTACAGCGATACGTGATTACTATTCCGCTACAGGAAAAAGGGTTGGCATTAAACCCGCCGGTGGGATATCCTTCTCTTCAGAGGCTCTTCCTTTTCTGGCTATCGTTGCAAATAGCCTGGGTGCTGAATGGATAACACCATCTCTTTTTCGTTTCGGGGCAAGCCGATTGGCCAATCATTTATTGTCTGACATCGAATCACTCAGGACGGGCAAAAAAACAGAGTTCACATTTTTTTAATCCCGCAACTGCGTACCAGAGCATGAAAGAATATTCTCAGCGAATTGATATATCTTTGCCCATTATTTATCTGAGAAATCGATGTTGGTGAACGATCATAAAAAGCATCAAACCAATCCAGCTTCAAAATGGATAATAAGCCTGCAGGATAGCATTCCATCCGGTGTGTCTCAGGATAGCACCGCCATGGAAGCGGGCCAGGATTCCGTCCAGAAAGCGAGTGATTCACTGTCAATCCCGCAATTCTCACCGGAGGATATTCAGTCACTTTTTGAACGAAGCAATCGCCATCAAGACACCATCGATTCACTTGCCCGACAGCCGCAAAGACCTTCTTTTCGTATCATTCAAGAGGTTGAGCCCGTACCGGTGGTTTTGCTTGATTCAAGCCATGTCATTTTATCAGTGGATTCCCTCTCTTTTTTACTCCTTCCGGAATTTTCATTGAACCTGCCCAGGTATTCCTATCTGGGAAAAGAAGAAGGTGAACCGGTCTTCATAGAAGATCATGGGGAAACAGGTGACACAGTCAAAACAGTGAAAGAAACGGTAGGGTTACAGAAGGAGGCTGAAAAGGGGTTGGGTGAACAAGAAAAAATGGTTGTGTCCCATGATTGGGTTCTCGGGGTTTTCCTGATCTCATTTATCATCCTAGCCTGGATACGTCTGTTTTATAACAAATTTCTCTCCCGCACTGTCGCGGCATTAATCAACCAGCAGGTTTCCTATAATCTTTTCCGTGACCGGAGCAGTGTTTCATCCCGTGTGGCATTGGGTCTGAACATTATCTTTTACCTGAATACCGGACTCTACCTTTATCTTACCTTAACCTATCTGAAGATCGAAATTGGCCGGTTGGGCGGTTTCAGGGCATATGCTCTTCTGACCGCTCTTATTATTGCGCTCTATGCTGTAAAATCGATCGCTTTATACCTTCTCGGAGCTATTTCACTAACCCAAAAAACATTTGCCGAATACACCCATACGGTGTTCCTTTTCAACCGGAACCTCGGCCTTGCCCTGTTCCCGGTTGTACTGGGTATGGTGTATATATCGGATACCGTATTGCCCCTGTTTCTGTATAGCGGAATGGTCCTGATTTTAATAGCCTATATGTTCCGATTGTTTCGGGGATTTCAAATTTTTATCCGGGAAGGAGTTTCAATATTATATTGGTTTTTATACCTTTGTGGCCTGGAATTTTTGCCAATACTTCTATTTCTTAAGCTATCTGGACTATTGGTGTAGTATTGTAAGTTTTTGATATAGAGATAGTAAAATTAAAATTTTGCATTTTGAAAATCAAAAAGATACTTGTCTCTCAACCCGAACCAGAGAATGAAAAGTCTCCCTATTTCGAATTAGCCAGGCTGAATAACCTGAAAATTGATTTCAGACCATTTATTCATGTAGAGGGGGTGTCGGTAAAGGATTTTAGGCAAACGCGAACTGATATTTTAAGTCATTCCGCTGTTATTTTTACCAGTAAAACGGCAATTGACCACTTCTTCCGGATCAGTGAAGAGATGCGGCTAACCATTCCGGATTCGATGAAATACTTTTGTGTTTCAGAATCGATTGCGTTCTACCTCCAAAAATACATTGTCTACCGAAAGAGGAAAATTTTTTACGGTCACAATAATTTTACCGGTTTATTGGAGCTTATTCTTAAACATAAGGATGAGAAGTTCTTTGTTCCGCTGTCTGATCAACACAAGCCAGAAATTCCAGCGTTGTTAAACAAGCATAAGATCTTCTTTTCCATTGCAATCCTGTATAAAACGGTTTGTAGTGATCTCTCCGATCTTTCCAATGTCAATTATGATGTTCTGGTCTTTTTCAGTCCCTCAGGGATAAAATCCCTGCAACAGAATTTTCCTGAGTTTAAGCAGAATAACACAAAAATTGCAGCTTTTGGACCAACCACAACAAGGGCTGTTCTTGATGCGGGATTACGCCTTGATATTGAAGCTCCCAATCCAGAGGCTCCCAGCATGACCATGGCGCTGGAACAATACATCAAAGAGCATAATAAAAATTGTAAATAATCCACTTCACGCTTTTGGATCGTACCGGTTGAAATGTTCTGATAGATGAAAAAATTCACCTTCAACAAAGCAGAGCGTTTAACCAGTACGCGAAAGATCGGCCAACTGCTGGAATCCGGAAGAACTCACACAACCTATCCCTTCCGGATCTATTGGATGTTTGAATCAGGAAAAAGACCATCTCCGGTTCAGGTTGCTTTCTCCGTATCCAAAAAACGGTTTAAAAAGGCGGTCGTTCGTAACCTGATCAAGCGAAGAATCAGAGAAGCCTACCGCAAGCACAAGGAGTTTTTTGAACCCCTTTCTGCCAAAGAAAAAAAGCTCTCTATTCTGCTTGTATACATCTCAGATGAAGTGCTTTCATATTCCATGATTGAGGAAAAATTATTCATTGCCCTGCAGCAGCTTATCGCTCACCATGAGAAATCCGCTTAGCATAATGATGATTGGTCTGGTAAAAGTATACCAGTACCTGATATCGCCGTTATTCCCGGCTACCTGCCGGTTTACTCCAACCTGTTCCAATTACTGCATCGAGGCAATAGGAAAACATGGTCCCTTCAAGGGAGGATGGCTCTGCCTGAAACGGATCCTGCGGTGTCACCCATGGGGTGGACATGGAAACGATCCCGTGCCCTGAGCGTTTCATCCTTTTTTAGGACACAACAATTAGACGTTATCACGACGGATTGTTTATCTTTGCATTTCCAAATGATTGCCGGATTATTGCAGAAAAATTCATGCATATGAAAACTATTGAATTCTTAAAGAGACGGAAGGTAACCCTAACGGGTGGTGTGTTGATTTTTGTTTCGCTGTTCATTCTTGCCTTTTCAGAGAGTAACGATTTTAAGCTGGTTAAAAATATTGAAATATATACCTCTCTTTTCCGGGAGCTTAATCTATATTATGTCGATGAAACGGATCCGGAAAAATTAATAACAACCAGCATTGATGAGATGCTGAAAACATTGGATCCCTATACCGTGTACATTCCGGAATCGGAACTGGAAGACCTGCAATTGCTAACAACCGGGGAATATGGCGGGATTGGTTCTCTGATCAGAGCCAGTGGTGAGTATGCAGTCATTTCCGAAGTGTATCAAAATTTTCCTGCCGATAGAGCCAATTTGAAAACGGGCGATCTGATCGTCGCGGTGGATGGGAAATCAACCCGTGGGCTTGATATTACCAAAATCAGTGATCTGTTAAAAGGCCTGCCGGGTACTCAACTGGAGATTACAGTCCAACGCCCCGGCCTGGATCAACCCATCGTGAAAACACTGGTTCGTAAAAAAATCCAGATAAAAAGCGTTCCCTATTATGGTATGCTGGATCAGAATATTGGGTATATCCGGTTAAGCAACTTTACCATGGGTGCCGGCACAGAGGTGAAAAATGCATTGGTCTCCCTCAAAAGCAAACAGGATCTGAACGGTTTGGTTCTCGATTTGAGGGGCAATCCGGGAGGGTTACTGCTGGAAGCTGTTACTGTCTCCAATCTGTTTATCCCCAAAGGACATGAAATCGTCAGCACCCGGGGCAAAGTTACGGAATTTGATCACCGTTATGTCACCACCGAAGCAGCCATCGATACCGTTATCCCCATCGCCGTTCTGGTGAATCGGAGTTCGGCTTCTTCATCCGAAATCGTAGCCGGAGCAGTACAGGACCTTGACCGTGGAATTATTGTCGGAGAGAGAACCTTCGGTAAAGGACTGGTTCAAACCACAAGACCATTAAGTTACAACAGCCAGCTGAAAGTTACTACAGCAAAATATTACATCCCCAGTGGAAGATGCATTCAGGCACTCGACTATTCAAACCGGAATGAAGATGGCAGTGTGGGAACTATACCCGACTCTTTGATTGCGGAATATACAACAAGCCATGGTAGACCGGTATACGATGGCGGAGGTATTGTGCCTGATGTTCAAATTAATCCTGAAACAGTAAGTCAAATAACCGTCGAACTATATTCTCGTTTCCTTATCTTCGATTTTGCAACGCAATATGCCATTCTACACGATTCCATTACACCTCCCGACCGCTTTTCGATTTCCGATGAGGATTATGAAAATTTTATTCAGTTTATCGACAGCAGGAAATTTGATTACAACACCCAAACCGAAAATGCCCTGAAGAAACTTGAAGAACTGGCAAAAAAAGAGAAATATTTTGACCGGTCAGAAGAGGAGTTTCGCCTGTTAACGGAAAAATTGACCCACGATAAATACCAAGACCTTGAAACATTCCGGGATGAGATCCTGGAACTGCTGAAAGAAGAGATCGCCGGTCGTTATTATTACCAGGGCGGCAAAATTCACGCTTCTCTCTCACACGACGAACAGCTGCTTCGTGCCTCAAAGGTACTTATGGATCAGGATCAATATTACTCAATATTGCGGATCACTGCTCCCCGTATCGTTGCTGAAGCAGAATAGATAGTTGCACTGCCTATCCTCCGGCAAAAGGCGGTATCAGAGCTACCTCATCCCCATCGTTCAGGGATTTGTTACCGGCAATCAATTCTTTGTTCACAAACACCTGGTACACATACCGCTGTAATTCCGGGTATTTTTCTATCAATTGCCTTTTCAGGTCCTCCACGTTTTTCACATCGTGAATGGCAAGCCTGTTTCTGGTAATAATTTCGGTCAGCACTCCAAAAAATAGTACCGTTATTTTCATGATAAAAGGTTTGGAGGATTAGAGTATAACACTTTTTTATAGGGTCCCCATTTTGGACTCAATGTAATGCAGAACCTGCATTAAACTCCTGCCGTAAAAGCCATAATATGCGTTATTTTGAACGATCTGCAACCGGTGGGAGTTTACCCGCTTCCATTGTAGTCGTCCTTCATAAGGCTTTAAAATGGCTGTGAGGGTTAATGTGCCACCAGCCAGTTTTCTCCTGTTCCCCAATCAACTGTGAGGGGCACTTTCAAATCCACTGCCTTTTCCATATTGCTCAATGCGATCTCTTTTACCTGCTCCAATTCAGGCCGATGCACATCAAAGATCAATTCATCATGCACCTGAAGAATCATTTTCGAACGGAGCTTGTATTGTTTCATTTCCTGATGAATCCGTATCATGGCCAGTTTAATAATATCGGCAGCAGAGCCTTGAATGGGGGCATTAATAGCATTTCTCTCTGCCATTCCCCGAACCACTGAATTCCTGGATTGAATATCCGGCAAATACCTTCTTCTCCCCATAATGGTTTTAACATAACCCGATTCCCTTGCCTGAATAATGCTATTGATCATATAGGTTTTCACATCGGGATAATTGTTGAAATATTCCTGGATCAATTCATTCGCCTCTGTTCTGGAAATGTTCAATCGTTGTGCCAATCCGAAAGAGGAAATACCGTATATTATGCCAAAATTTGCTGTTTTAGCCTGATTCCTCATTTTAGGGCTTACCTGGTCTAAGGGGATACCATGGATTTTTGCTGCCGTGGCTTTGTGGATATCTTCATTGGATATAAACGCCTCAATCATATTCTTATCTCCGCTCATGTGAGCCATGAGCCGTAACTCGATCTGAGAATAATCGGCTGAAAAAAAGATGTGTGCTTCATCTGAAGGGATGAATGCTTTCCTGATTTCCCTTCCTCTTTCATCCCGTACCGGAATATTCTGAAGATTTGGATTATTGGAGCTAAGTCTGCCGGTTGCGGCGACAGCCTGGTTAAAGGAAGTGTGGATTTTCCCTGTCTCCGGGTGCACTAATCCCGGCAACACTTCCACGTAAGTCGATAACAGCTTTTTCATGGATCGGTGTTCCAGTACTTTTGCAACGATGGGGTGTTTATCGGTCAGGCGTGAAAGGATATCTTCGCTGGTGGAGTATTGTTTTGTTCTCGTTTTCTGGGGTTTATCCGTGATTTTCAGCCGCTCAAACAGGATCTCTCCAAGCTGTTTTGGTGAGGCAATATTGAATTCTACCCCTGCCAGGTCATAAATTTCCTTCTCCAGGGATGCCATTTCTTTTTGCAGGACGGTTGCGTACTGGTTCAACACGTTTTTATCAAGCCGGACACCGTTCCGTTCCATAGCAGCCAGAACATAGATCAACGGCATTTCAATACCCTCCGCCAATTCCCGGAGATCATGTTCTTTCAATTCTTGCGTTAGGATTTCCTTCAGTTGCCAGGTAAGATCTGCATCCTCACCGGCGTATTCAGCAACTTTCTCAACCGGTACCGATCTCATATTAACCTGTGTTTTCGCTTTTGAGCCGATCAATTCTTCGATTTCTACCGGTGTATACTGGAGATATGATTCAGAAAGATAGCTCAGTTTGTGCCTGCGTTCCGGTTGGATCAGATAATGGGCTAACATGGTATCAAACAGTTCACCGGCAACATCAATCCCGTAATTTTTCAAAATCTGGATATCATATTTTAGGTTTTGCCCAATTTTTCTGATCCCGGGATTTTCAAACAGTGGTTTCAGCTTATCGAGAAAACGGTTTGCCTGCTCTTTTTCTTTCGGTATCGGAATATAGCTTGCTTCATGTTCTTTCACTGAAAATGCGATACCAACCAGTTCAGCATCCAGGATGTCCAGTCCGGTTGTTTCTGTGTCAAAACAAAATTCATCCTTCTGGCTCATTTCACGCACAACCGCTTCCACCAATTCAATGGTATCCACAATGGCATAGTGATGAGTCACGTTGGATATGTTATTGGCAGAAGAAGCGGTTGGGACAATTTCTTTATTTCCCCCTTCAAATAAGGAGGGTTGAAACGGTTTCTTCTCTGTTTCTTCACCCCTTCTCTCATCTAAAATTCTCCTTGCAAGTGTTTTAAACTCCAGCATATCAAATAATTCCCGTAACCGGGTTTTGTCAGGTTCCTGTTTTCGGAATTGCGATGCATTAAAATCAACCGGTACATCCAATGCAATGGTAGCAAGCTGTTTTGAAAGCTTTATCTGTTCCTTGTTATTCTCAATGTTCTCTCTCAGTTTTCCTTTCAACTTCTCGGTCTGTTCAAACAGTTCCGCAATGGAACCAAATTCTTGAATTAGTTTTTGAGATGTTTTTTCTCCCACACCGGGAGCTCCCGGAATATTATCGGAAGAATCACCCCAAAGTGCCAGGATATCAATAACCTGTTCGGGGTGTTCCACGTGAAATTTTTCCCTGACCTGTTTGGGCCCCCAGATCTCAGCATCATCTCCTCCCTTTCTTGGTTTATACATGAAAATATGGTCGGTAACCAGTTGTGCAAAATCCTTATCCGGTGTAACCATATAGGTAGAATAGCCCTGTTCTTCCGCTTTTTTAGCGAGTGTACCAATGACATCATCTGCTTCAAACCCGGGTGTTTCAATCACCGGTATCCGGAATCCTTCAATCAGTTCCTTGATGAGCGGTACCGATTTTTTAATGTCTTCCGGTGTTGCCTCACGATTCGCCTTATACTCTTCGTATAGATCGTGCCTGAAAGTGGGTGATGGAGGGTCAAAAACAACCGCAATATGTGATGGATTTTCCTTCTGCAACAGTTCCTCCAGTGTGTTGACAAATCCCAATATGGCTGAGGTGTTTAGTCCCTTGGAATTGTATCTCGGATTTTTGATGAATGCATAATACGCCCTGAATATCAATGCATATGCATCCAATAAAAATAACCGTTTTTGATTTTCTTCCTTTTTTTCCTTCATGCTTCCAGCGTATCTCGATCCATATCCCGTTGGGTTGGATTTATTCATTATCATCTGCGTACCATTCCGCAAAAGAGGTGGCTGTCTCGTCTAAGCGAATGCGATAGAGCGTAAGGTGTTGTGGTAGCCTTTTTTTTAGTCTCCCGGCGAAATGCAATACCAGGTTTTCGCAGGTGGGCTGACAATCCATAACGTCATATTTCTCAAACATTTGTTCAATGTTTTTCAGCATGTGGTGTGGAGCATCCCGGCAAATCACGACGGCGTGATCGAACCGATTAATAATTTCTTCTTCAACAATTTTCTTCAAATCACCGAAATCCATGACCATCCCGTTTTTCCTGTTCTGCTTATCATCAATGGGTGTCCCAATAACTGTTACAAACAACTTATAGGAGTGTCCATGAACATTTTTACATGGTCCATCATAATTCCACAAAGCATGGGCCATTTCAAATGTAAACTGTTTTGTAACGCGTATTCTTGCCATGGTTTTACGGAATTGATGCCACGATCTCACGTATGCCGAATTCCTCTCTCTTCAGGAACAAATATAACATCAAATTGTCAATATTGATCGTCACGTACCAGTATGCAGGGGGTAATAACAGATAAAAACCACGTCGATTGTAGTCCTGATCAGATCCGAAGGGTCAAGGATTAGGATGCGGTATTGGAAGAAAGGGGGTTGCTGATCAAGAATCACAGCATTGGCTGACACAATCGACTATTTGCCTCAAATTATTGTGCTTCAGAAAATAATAGGTGTTTTTACCATCCCGTTTTGATAGGAGCACACCCTTATCTTTTAAAATGCCCAGATGATGTGAAGTAGTGGATTGTTCAATGTTGAGAAGCTCATGTATTTCTGTCACCGTTAGCTTCTTGCCCTCTTCCAGGTAACTTAAAATGGCAATTCTCATCGGATGAGCAATGGCTTTAAGCATATTGGCTGCTTTTTCCAGTTGTTGCGGGGTAAGGTTATTCATTTCCATCGATCAGCTTTTACAGGATAACATACAAATATATAAATATATACTTCTTAAAAAAACAGACAATTATCATATTTAGATATGTTCTTGAATACTTTTTAATTATTATCTTTACCTCTCTTGTTACCGCTTTCATGTCAACCATCAAATCCATTCATGCGCCCATTCATGAGGAGATGAAAAAGTTCAATGCTTTTTTTAGTACCTCCATGAAAAGTGCTGTCCCTCTTCTGAACATCATAACCAACTATATCCTCCGACGAAAAGGAAAGCAAATGCGGCCCATGTTTGTTTTTCTCTCCGCCAAACTTCATGGAGAGATAGGTGATTCAAGTTACACTGCAGCAACCCTTATTGAGCTGCTGCATACGGCAACCCTGATTCACGATGATGTGGTTGATGACTCCATCGAAAGAAGGGGGTTTTTTTCCATTAATGCACTTTGGAAATCCAAAATAGCGGTATTGATCGGCGATTATTTACTGGCAAGAGGATTGCTTGTAGCCGTTGAAAATAAAGAATTTGAGTTATTAGAGATCGTTTCCGGAGCCGTTCGTGAAATGAGCGAAGGTGAATTACTGCAAATCCAGAAATCCCGGAAATTGAACATCACGGAAAGGGAATATTTTGAGATCATCCGTAAAAAGACAGCTACCCTGATCGCTGCCTGCTCGGCCTGTGGAACTAAAAGTGTCGGGGCGAATGGCGAGGTGATCAATAAAATGAAAGATTTTGGGGAAAATGTTGGTATTGCCTTTCAAATCAAAGATGATCTTTTCGATTATCAAAAAACCGGAATTTTGGGTAAACCAACCGGGAATGATATTAAAGAGAAAAAAATCACCCTCCCTTTGATTCATTCACTTGAAAATTCCGGATTCTCTGAAAAGAGAAAGATTTTGAACCTCATCAGGCGACACAATCGGAATTCATTGAAAGTGATGGAGATCATTCAATTTGTTCAAGCCAATGGCGGAATTGAATATTCGGTACAAAAAATGAATGAATACCGGGACCGTGCCCTGGATATTCTCAGCCAATTTCCGGATAACGAGGCAAAAAATTCCCTGACAGAACTGGTTCATTATACCACCAGCAGGGAGCGGTAAGCAGTTGGTGTTTGGGATTACTCCCCGGCTGATCCATGAAAAAAATGATAGATTGTTCTTGCCCTTGAAGCACCTATGCATTTTTCAAGCTGGATCATTTCAGCGTTTTTTATTCCCTCCACCGATTTGAATTCCAGCATCAGTTTTTGAGCGGTTTGAGGTCCTATTCCATTGATATCGTCAATGATCGATTTTACCTGTTCCCTGGATCTTGTATTCCGGTGCAGCGAAATCCCAAAACGGTGTGCTTCGTTCCTCACATGCTGAAGCACCTTCAGGCTTTCAGAACTTTTGTTAAGATATAGCGGAACAGGATCTCCTGGAAAATAGATCTCTTCCAATCGTTTTGCTATCCCGATAATCGCCATGGTACCCTTCAACCCGAGGGTTTCAAGGCTTTTTACCGCGGCATGAAGCTGTCCCTTCCCTCCGTCGATAACAATCAATTGAGGCAGTTTTTGTCGTTCGTTCAGTACTCGTCTGTACCTTCTCAGGACCACCTCGCCAATGGATGCATAATCATTTGCACCTGCTACCGTTTTAATATGGAAGTGTCTATACTCCTTTTTGGAGGGCCGTGCATTATAAAAAACAACACACGAAGCTACGGCGTGCTTCCCCTGAATGTTTGAAACATCAAAACATTCAATCCGGACCGGTAATTCCTTAAGTCTCAGATCCTGTGCCAGTGTATTTAACATACGCACACGGCTTGATGGGACCGATTGCTCCATTTTTTTTCTGTTTTTTTGCAGCCGGTAATGGGTTACATTCCGTTCCGAAAGCTTGAGTAGTTTCTGCTTATCCCCTTTTCGTGGAACGGTTATCCTGCATCCCTCCACGTCAAACGGAAGTTTGAAGGGGACAATAATTTGCTTTGCCGAGCTAAACATTCTCTGCCGTATTTCTGTGATTGCGAACAACAACAAATCCTCTTTTGTCTCTTCCAATTTCCTTTTGATCTCTACCGTATGTGTCTGAATTACAGCCCCGTGTGTGACTTTTAGGTAATTCACATACGCTTGTTCCTCATCCTCTGTATAGGAAAAAACATCCAGGTTATGCAACGAGGGGTTAACGATGGTTGATTTGCTTTGAAAGCGTTCCAGAATTTTAATCTTTTCTTTAACTTCATTTGCTTCTTCATATTGATAATCAGAGGCATATCGATTCATGAGATGGTTTAAATGTGTAAAAACGCTTTTGATGTTCCCTTTCAGAATGGATTCTATCTGGTGTATACTGTCATCGTAGTCACGGTTGTCCTGCAATCCGATACAAGGGCCCAGGCAATTCCCCATATGGTATTCCAGGCAGAGCTTGAATTTTTTCTTTCTAATGTTTTCAGGGCTAAGCCGGTAGTTACAGTTCCGCATGGGATAGAGCTGTTTAATCATGTCGAGCAGCGTTCTTACAACAACCATTGAGGTATAGGGCCCAAAATATTTTGATCCATCATCGACCCTGTTTCTGGTATGGAACACGCGCGGGAAAGGTTCATTCTTGATGCAAATCCAGGGGAAGCTTTTATCATCTTTCAGCAATACATTGTACCGTGGCTGGTATTTTTTTATGAGGTTGTTCTCCAACAACAACGCATCTGATTCGCTGTCTACAATAACGTGTGTGACCTCCCTGACACGCCTCATCATGATGGCTGTTTTGCCAACAAGGCTTTTTGAGAAGTAGGAGAGCACTCTTTTCTTCAGGTTCTTCGCTTTACCAATGTAAATCACAGCGCCCTGTTTATCCTTGAACTGATACACTCCCGGTTTTTCCGGAAGCAGATCCATTCTGGATTTCAATTCTTCGCTCTGTTTTTTTTGATTTGCCAAAACCGATTGAATTTAGCCGAACGGGGTAATCCTCGTTCAGTTCACAATAGCTTTCCTGGTTTACTCACTGCCGGACTCATTTTCAAATAGTGTTACTGGCGAGAATGTCCGTACATCGAATAGTCCCTGATCACCAATCTTTAGTTCCGGAATAACCAGCAGAGCCATGAAGGAAAGGGTCATGAAAGGAGCCTTCAGGTTAGAGCCCATTCCTCTTACCAACCGATTTAGCTGAACATATTTTTCTGCGATCGTGTTTCCGCTTTCATTGGACATAATACCACCAACCGGTAATTCCAGCCATTCTGCATGCTCTCCCCGTATGACTGCAATTCCTCCTTTCAACTCATTGATAAGATTCAGTGCACGAGCCAGTTCTGCATCAGTGGCACCCACCCCAATGACATTGTGACTGTCGTGTGCTATGCTGCTTGCTATCGCTCCGGTGGATAAGCCCATGCCACGAATAAACCCAATGGCTGGTTTTGTTTGTTTATACCTGTTCTGTACTCCAATCTTTAACAGATCATTAACCGGATCCGTCACGACAAGGCCGTTTTCCACTGTTGGTTCAATGGTTTCTTTTCCTGTTATCAGTTCACCATCTCTGGCAACAATGACCTTCATGTTTCCTTTCCCGGCACGCACTGTAAGGTCTTTTGCTGTAACAAAATTTTGAATGAAAAGATTGGGTGTTGAACGGGTTTTATGTGCAAACAATACCGTTCCATTTTCATACACAATCTGACCATCGACAATGGTCTTCATCACATTAAAAGAGGTTAGGTCTTCCACCACGATAATGTCTGCCGGGTCGTTTATCTGCAGCAAACCAACCTGCAGATTATAGTGATTTTTGGGATTCAGGGTTGCTGCTCTTATCAGGTTAAACAGGTCGGCACCGCTCTGTACACCTTTCTTCAATAACCGATTAATGTGTCCGTTTGCAAGGTCATCCGGATGGATATCATCCGTACATAGCATGATATCATCCGGAAATTGATCAACCAGTGCCACCAGGCTGTCCATATCCTTTGCAGCACTTCCCTCCCGAACCAGAATTTTCATTCCTTTTTTTAGTTTTTCTACCGCCTCTTTTTCGCTTGTGCATTCGTGGTCTGTCGTTATCCCCGCCGCTATATATACATTCAAATCATTACCGGTTAATCCCGGTGCATGACCATCAATTTTTTTATTCGCTGCTTTCGCCAATGCTATCTTTTCCATGATTTCCCGATCCTTGTGTATCACACCCGGAAAATTCATCATTTCAGAAAGAAAATGGATCTCCTTTCGTTTCATTAACCGCTCAATCTCTTTTGTTCCAATCTTGTTTCCTGTGGTTTCAAACGGTGTTGCGGGCACACAGGATGGTGCGCCAAAGTAAAATTTCAGGGGTACTTTTTTGCCCTCCTCAATCATGAAATTCACTCCTGCTATCCCTAATACATTTGCAATTTCGTGCGGATCCGATACAACAGCAACCGTTCCGCTTTTAACAGCTAACTGAGCAAAACTTCCGGGTGTAAGCATGGAGCTTTCAACGTGTACATGGGCATCCACCAGGCCTGGCAATAGATAATGATGTTGTACCTTCTTTTGCGGTTTTATCTCCGCTATTCTCCCGTTTTCTATGGTGATCCTGCCAGGAAAAATGGTTTTTTTAACTACATCAACAATAAATCCTTCAATAAAAAAGCTTTTTTTTGAATTCATGGAATAATTTTTAAAAACTGTTCCACGTGGAACATTATCGCCCCATATAGAGAAGCAAAACACTGATATCCGATGGAGAAACTCCACTTATCCTGCATGCTTGTCCAATCGTTGTAGGTTTTATTCTCACCAATTTTTGTCTTGCTTCTGTAGATATTGATGCAATTTTCATGTAATCGAATTCCTTTTCAATTTTTATGTGCTCCAACCGCTTTATCTTTTCAGCAATCCTTTTTTCACGCTCAATGTATCCCGAATATTTAATTAATATTTCAGCACTTTCCAGTATTTCTTCATTTCTTTCCGGAATTTTATCTATCATTTCCCTTAATTCATTCAACACCTCAGCCATTGCTAAAATCGACACCTGTGGTCTGAGCAAAATTTCCTTTAATTTAACACCTTGCTTTACTTTGTTTGTACCCAGCTCTACCAGTTTTTCATTCACCCATTCCGGTTTTATACTCATCTCTTCTATGAATTCCAATAGTTTGTCACGCCATTCATATTTTTTCCTCATGATTTCATACCGCTCTCTCTTTACAATTCCCAGATCATAACCCAGTTTCGTTAAACGATAATCTGCATCATCCTGCCGTAATAAAATTCGATATTCTGCTCTTGATGTAAACATACGGTATGGTTCATCCACCCCTTTTGTTACCAGATCATCGATCAACACGCCTATATATGCCTGATCTCTTCCCAATACAAACTCCTGTTCTCCTTGTATTTTGAGGCTTGCATTTATCCCGGCCATCAAGCCCTGTGCACCTGCCTCCTCATATCCGGTTGTTCCGTTCACCTGTCCAGCGAAATATAGATTTTCTATTAATTTCGTCTCCATTGTGTGCAACAGTTGTGTCGGATCAAAATAGTCATATTCAATGGCGTATCCCGGCCTGAATATTTTCACCTTCTCCATCCCTTTTACCTTTTTCAATGCCTGGTACTGTATATTCCACGGTAAGGACGATGCAAATCCATTGATGTAATATTCAATGTTATCATTTCCTTCCGGCTCTATGAACAACTGATGCTTCTCCTTATCTGCGAACGTTACTATCTTATCTTCAATACTTGGACAATATCTTGGTCCAATGCTTTTAATGGTTCCATTAAACAGTGGTGAATCCACCAACCCTTTTTCCAGAACACTGTGTACACTCAGATCGGTATGAGTAATATAGCAACTTCGCTGGTTTTCTATATTGAATCGTTCATGCAAAAAGGAAAAACAATTCTTCTCCTTGTCCCCAGCTTGTTCTATCAATTGATTAAAATCAATGGTTCTACCATCCGCTCTTGGTGGTGTTCCTGTTTTCAACCTCCCTACCCTGAACCCTGTATTTCTCAGTTGTTTTGATAATCCAATTGCCGGGGGTTCTGCTGCTCTTCCACCTTTAATTTTTGTTTTCCCTACATGCATTAAACCATTTAAGAAGGTTCCACTTGTCAGTATTACGCTTTTGCATCTAAATGTCACCTTCAGGTTTGTTAAAACCCCTGTAACTTTTCCATGATCAACCACTATTTCCTTAACCGTATCTTGCCAAAAATCAAGATTATCAATACTTTCAAGCACTTGTCTCCACACCAGGCTAAATTTCATCCTATCGCATTGTGCCCTTGGGCTCCACATTGCCGGTCCTTTCGATTTATTCAACATCCTAAACTGAATCATTGAGCGGTCCGTCACAATTCCTGAATATCCTCCCAGAGCATCTATTTCCCGTATTATCTGTCCCTTTGCAATTCCTCCCATTGCCGGATTGCACGACATTTGTGCGATTTTTGTCATGTCCATTGTAATGAGCAACACTTTAGAGCCCATATTTGCTGCTGCTGCTGCTGCTTCACTACCTGCGTGTCCCCCACCAACGACGATAATATCATACTCCATTTTCACTTATCTTATGTGCCGGGATGCAAATATAACCATTATCATCCAGATGATATAAAACAATGTATTCTGTTGATATTCTGCTTATTAACTCGTGAATTCCGATAAATAAAATGACTCCTTTTTCCTCATCTCTTTCTTCTCCTTCGCCGTTTTATCACCGTATCCAATAAGGTGTAGTAAACCATGAATCATAACCCGGTGTATTTCATCCCAAAAGGTGCATTTATAGTGTTTTGCATTTTCTTTTACCGTATCGATGCTAATGTATATATCACCAGCAACCGTTTTTCCTTCCGTGTAAGGAAACGCAATGATGTCGGTAAAATAGTTACGGGAAAGATAGTTTTTGTTTAGCTGTAGTATTGTATTATTATCAGTAAATATAATGTTTATGTCGCCTTCCTTTTTCTGTTCTTCACGCAGTATCTTCCTTAGCCATTTTTTACTTTTTGCTATTTCCCTATACTTAAAACGACACCCTTCATTATGAAAATAGATGCTCAACGCTTCAAATATAAAATATCAATTCAACTTTTGATCCGTTTTCAAAAAAATGAACCTCATCCGATAGTTGTATCATCAGAAAAACTCCCCTGCCATGAATATTATCAATATTTTCTGGTGCTGTAGGATCAGGAACATTCTCATAGTCAAAACCTTCACCTTCATCTGCAATGCAAATTTGCATCTCCTTGTTTTTTACTGCTAACCGGACATCCACCTTTTTTTCAGGGTTTGATTTGTTACCGTGAATAATGGCATTATTAACAGCTTCTATTGCGGCAACCAGCACTTTGCCATACATCTCAGCGTTCATTTCTATCTGCGAACAAATTTCCTCTATTAAATTTTCAATGATTCTAATATTTTTCTGTTCGGATTCAATAGTAATGTTCTTTTCCATGATGTCCCAACTTCATTTATCTGGTTTGATGTGGTAATCTACTTATACTTGAATAATTCCCAAGGGTTTCATTTTATTCCCATATTTTAATGTCCGCTTAGCCATGGCATGGGATCCAATTTATTCTTCTCCTCCCAAATCATAAAGTTAAGTACTGTTTTGTTCTCGTCGTTATGATCTGTAAATATTCTTCCTATGGATTGTTTTGCTTTGACCATATCTCCCATATTTACACGCACTTCGACCAGGTTTTGATATACTGAAAAAAAGTTACCATGCTGAATTATAACTGCCTGGTTTGCTCCTGGAATTCCAATAATTTTTTTCACTTCGCCGTCAAAAACTGCTCTTGCCATTGCATTTTCCGGTGCAGATATGTCAATGCCGAAATTTTCAATTTTTACACCTTTTAACACCGGATGTTCCTGTATACCAAATGTTCCTGTTATAACCCCCCTTTCCGTGGGCCACGGAAGTCTACCTTTGTTGCTTACAAAATTATCCGCCAGCAGTTTTTCTTCAGGTGTCAGCCGGTTAAAATTACGCACCTTCCTTGCTTCCTCAGCAATAATATCCTGGATCGCCTTTTCCAATTCTTTTGCTATTCTTTCCTTTTCTCTCAATTGTTGTTTCAGCTTCTTTTCTTCTTTTTGTAACTGCACCACCGCCGTATTTTTCTCCTGTCTCTCCTCAGCCAGGTAACTCTTCTCACCTTCATTTTGCGCTAACAGACTCCTTTTTTCCTCCCGGTATTCCTCCAGTTTAGTTACTTTATGTGCAATCAGATCACCCATTCTTTCAATAACAATAGCCTGTTCTCTTCTATATTTCGCATATTGCTGCAGGTATTTTATCCGTTTGTATGCCTGGTTTATATCTTTTGCTGCAAAAACAAATATTATTTTATTGTAGTTTTCCCTTTTCTTATAAGCTGAATAGATCATATCAGCATATTCCTTCTTCAATTTTTGCAAATCTTCTTCCAGCAATCCAATCAATTCTTTGTTCTCTTCAATTTGTCTCTCCACAAATTGAAGTTCTAAATTTATGCTTTGAATAACATTGTTTCTAAGGCTCAGTTTTCGGTTTAGCAGTATCAATTCATTCAATGAGGTTTTTCTGTCGCGTTCCGTTCTTTTCAGTAATTCATTAGTTAAGCTTATCTCGTGTAATGCATCCTCCCTCCTTTTTACCAGTTCATTTTTACTCTGTCCATGGCCTGTTGCAGTAAAAAGGCATAACACACAAAGCAAGGTTATTTTCCACCTTACCGTTGCTATTTTCATGGTTTTACCAGTCAATTTTCTTATATTTTTGACCAATGCTGAAGTTCGTATTAAAATCAGTACCTATTGTAATCCTCTCCAGGTCTAAACTGCATGTTATCTGATTTCTTCCATTTTTAATGCTTGCGTTTATAAGACCCGGAAACCATGTTTGGTCCACTTCCATAAAATTCTTATACACGATATCAATTTCATTCTTCTCTTTATCGTCAGTTATTCTATTCCTCACCAGATAATAATTAATCGGATCAAAGTCAAGATCATATCTAATCTTCGCTATTCCATATCCATCTCTATTTAATTCATCCAATGAGACACTGCCATGGTTATTGTTCACATTTAGTTTTCGATATTTTTTGAAAAAATTGTCTTTCGTCTCTTTGTACACTGTTGCAATTTCATTTAGTAACAGCGACTGGACTAAACCGAAGTTCATTTGATATCCAATTTTCTTTTTCAACACTTCATATGTTCCATAATAATATTCCCTGTTTATTCTGTCAATAAATCCAATTGAATCCGGTATGCATAAAATTCTAATCGCTTCTATGCCCACTGGATTCAGTATTGAAATGATAATCACCGAATCTCTTTTAATGCGATAATTTGCTTTAAATGATAATTCAATATTTTCATTATGTATTGTTCCCCTAATTTTCTTTACCCATATACCCGGTATGCAATCACTCCTTTTTACAGCGGCACTGGAAATATCTTTCACGCTAATATCCTTGGGGTCAATCCGTGTGGTCATTTCCATTGTTTTGCAGGAATACAATCCAAACCACACCAACAATGCCATGATTATCCAAACGATTTTATCTTTCCCAATTCTCATTGATTCCCTGTTTATTCTTTTTCCGCCTTTTCTATTTTTGTTTTCAGTTCTTCTGACTCTCCTCCCAGTTCAGCTGCTTTCTTCCATTGCATCAGCGCTTTCTCTTTCTCACCGAAAACAAGCAATATATCACCGTAGTGTTCCACGATCTCGCTGTTATTTCTTCCATTGTTCTCGATTGCTCTTTCAATGTATTCTTTTGCTTTATCGAACCGTTTCAATTTAAACAATATCCATGCGTAGGTATCAAGGTATGTCGAATTATTTGGCTCTTTTTCAATGCATTTTTTGCTCATTACCAGAGCATCATCCAGTCTTTCTTCTCTCAAAGACAGATAATAGCTATAATTGTTTAATACAAACATGTTTTCATTATCCAGATCCAGTGCTTTTTGAAATGATTCATCGGACATCTCATTGTTGCCATTGTTTTTATAGGCTTCCCCCAACATTGAATAGAATTGCACCTTCAGTTCTTGATTCTCTTCAGCCAATTCTAATCCTTCCTGGAAAGCTTTTATTGCTTGCTTGTTTTTTCCAAGCTCCATTGCAGCAATGCCCCTCATTAAGTATACAGTTGGGGCTCCTGGAAAAAGTTCAATTGCTTCTCCAGTTTCATCAAACAATCGTTCAAACTCTCCTATTGAATTCTCAACATAAAGCAGTTGCTCCCAAATGATATAGTTTGTTTTTTCCCGTTGTGTAACAAACCTTAACTCCACAGCTGCTTGCTCAAACTCACCCAGTTTTACATGGTAATCTGCCTTTAGTGTTTTTATTCTTGTGTCTTCTGGATATCGGTTAGCAAGTGCTTCAATTGCTTGTCTAATGCCTGCTTCATTCTTCTTAAAATTTTCCTCATTTGTGAAGAATTGAATGATTATCTGAATTTTTATATTCACACCAACATCTTCATTATCAATTAATTTACCTATCATAGCGAACATCTCTTCCTGTTCGCCTTTACTTTTATAATATTCAATAATTGATAATTGTCCCAGTCCATTATCCGGATCGATTTGGAACAGCTTCTGGTATGTTTCCAATGCCTTTTCATCCTGCTTTCCCGCCCAATATAACTCGGCTAAAATCCCATAAAACCGCACTTCGTTTGGATAGGCATTAATGAGTTTTAATACTTCATTAATGGCGTTATCCAATTCTCCGGATTTTGCATAGATCTGTTGCTTTGCCAACAATATTGTTTCGTTTGACCCATATTGATCTTCCAGTTCATCAAAGATCTTAATTGCTCTTTTCTCATCACCATATTCTCCATGAAGTGTTGCCAGATTAAAATAGATGTCTGTTCTATCCGGGAAATTTTCATGGATTTCTTCATACATCATTATTGTACTATCCCTCATGTCCATGGCATGATATAAGCTTGCCATTTGCAACTGGTACCAGACATTTTGCGGATCAATTTCATTCGCTTTTTTCAGGTATTTAATGGATTCCTCATAATTTCCGCCCATGGTCAGTATTGAACTCAATTCGTAGTGAGCTGCATCACTCTGTGGATTAATTCTTATGCACTCAGTAAAATATGGAATTGCCTCCCTAAGATTTCCTGTTATTTTCTTTTTTATGCCTTCTGTAAAAGCATATTGGTAGTTAATCTCCTCTTTTCGGGTAAGCTCTCTATCTGCCGTTTCTGTTTTAGCCAGTATGGTCTTATTCGCACAACCGCCTAAAAGGATGTAAGAAAACAGCATTACAAACCAAACGTACCAATGCTTCATCGCTTTTCTCTTTTATGAATCTATCTTTCTTTCAATCTTACATTTTATTCATCGCTTGTTATTCACTGCCGGTATGTCCAAATCCCCCGGCTCCACGATCTGTCACTTCCAGAGCATCTACTGGTTCCCACTCAATCGTTTCGTGTGTTGTGATAATCATCTGGCATATCCTTTCTCCGTCATCCACAATAAAATCTTCCATGGAAAGGTTAATCAATATCACGCAAATTTCTCCTCTGTAATCTGAATCAATAGTACCCGGTGTATTCAAAACAGTAATGCCTTTTTTCAGTGCCAGTCCGCTTCTTGGACGAATTTGCGCTTCAAAATTTTTTGGTAATTCAATGAATATCCCGGTTGGTATCAAAGACCGTTCCATCGGCTTAAGAACAACGGGATGTTCCAGGCTCGCACGAAGATCCATTCCTGCTGAAAATTTTGTGCTATACCCGGGTAGCGGGTGCTTCGATTTATTCACAATCCGGATTTTCATCTGCTCAATAATTTCATTTTTTTGTTCATCCCCCTCACCGTTAATAACGTGTATCCGTTTTCATGTCATGTTTTAAAAATTAGCGCTCGTACATTCTCCTTTACCCATATAAATCCCGCAAAAATAGTAAATAACAAAAGATTGAATCCAAGTTCCAAAGGTCTCTTTTCAATCTGTACAAGCTTATCGACAATGAACAGTGCAATGGCTATGATTCCGTACAATACAATGGTTTTAATCGGATAATCAATTCGATAATAGTGTCTTCCCATGAAATAGGAGCAAATAACCATAACCAGATAACACAAAAAGTGACCCCAGGCACATGCATGATAGCCATATACCGGGACAAATAGTACATTAACAGTAACGGTTACAATCGCTCCGATGATGGTTAGCACTGCACCAAATTTTGTCAGGTCATTTATCTTATACCAAACTGATAAATTCACAAATATCCCATAAAACAGGTATCCCATAAGAATTACCGGTACCACATCAAGGCCCTCCCAGAATTTTGATCCGATAAAATATTTTACGATTTCTATGAATAATGAAATTCCTAAAAAGATCATAAAGCCGACAATTACGAAATATTTCATCACGCTTGCATAAAGTTCTTTTGCATTCTTATCCCTGGCCCTGTCAAAGAAGAACGGTTCCGCAGCATACCGAAACATCTGGATGAACAGACTTAGAAAAACGGCTATTTTAAAACTTGCACCATAAATACCCAGTTGAGCCATGGCGTCGATATCATCAGGCAGCAGGTGTTTCAATACGATTTTATCCAGTGCTTCATTCAGTGTGCCTGCTAATCCTGCAATCAGCAGTGGAAAGGAGTATCGCAACATCCGTTTCAGCAATTCGCTTTTAAATACGGGTTTTATACCAATGATCTCAGGAAGTAACAAGAGCAGTGTAATCGTGCTTCCCGCCAGATTGGCAATAAAGACATAGCCTACACCAAAACCAGGAGCGTAAATCAGCCTCAACCAGGAGTTTGGATTCCTCCCTATAATTCGTGGAAGAAAAAGCAGGAAAAAAAAGACAAGCACAATAATAACTGCAACATTTACTAATTTGATGATTGCAAATCGTAATCCTCTGTTTTCCCTTCTTAACTTTGCAAAAGGAATGGTTGAAAAAGCATCCATGCCAACAATAATTGCAAAGATCGTTATGTATTCCTTGTTGGCCGAATAATCCAGCTTATCAGCAATCGATTGATTAAACAGAACTACGACCAGAATAAACAAAGATGATGTAATAAACAAGGAGCTCAAGGCGGTGCTAAAAACACTATCCTTCTGTTTATCAGTTGTCGCAAACCGGAAATATCCCGTTTCCATACCATAGGTCAGCACCACCAATAAAACCACAACATAAGCATACAATTCAGTCAGGACGCCATATTCTCCAAGTCCCAAGATACGCGTATAAAATGGTGTCAGAAGAGCATAGTTTAAAAACCTCGGGATCATTGTTCCAAGGCCGTAAATGGCTGTTTGTCCTGCAAGTTGCTTAATGGGATGAAACATGAATGATGAATTATGGAGGAAAGATAGGTTGTTTTTCTCAATCGTCCTCTCTCTCTTTCATATAATTACTTCTCGTATCAATGTGTATTGTAGCAACGATGTTTAGCTCGTTATTGATCCTCTCAAATAGTCTTTTCGTTAACTTACCTGCTTCTTTTAGTTCCATTTCTTCAGGCAAAATGATATGGAATGTCATTTCAGTATGTTCACCATACCGGTGTATATGGAAGTGGTGCAGTCCAAGGTTATGGGGATAGACCTCCCTGGCAATGTTCTCAATTTTCTTTAACAGTTTACGATCCGGTATTTCTCCCAACAGTGAATCGGCTGCGTCCTTAATGATTACATAAGCGGTATAAAATATTAATAACGACACCAGGAGTCCAAGCACTCCGTCTATCCACCAGAAAAATTTTCCTAAAAATATTCCAATCAATATGATAACGGATGATAATGCATCAGACCGGTGATGCCACCCGTCTGCAATGGTGGATCTTATTCCCTCTTTTTTACCGGCCCAAATTGCAAATCGTGCCATGGCTTCTTTAACCACGATAGAAATCGCGGTGACAACAATGGCAATTGTTCCAAAAAACACCTCCTGGTGCTTCATTAATCTCAAGACCGATTCCCGAAAAAAATTGAATCCGATGAGTGCAAGTATAAAACCGATGATAATAGAAGATATTAACTCTGCTCTTCCATGTCCGAAAGGATGTTCTTTATCAGCCGGTTTCTTAGCCACAGCAAGCCCTACAAGAAGGACTACGGATGATATTGAATCGCTCACAGTATGCCATGCATCGGCAATCAGTGCTACAGATCCTGTCACCACTCCTGCCCAATATTTCAGTCCAAAAAGGATGATGTTTGCAAACAAGGATAGCCATCCTTCCAGTATACTAAGTCTGTATTTTGACGATTTATCCGTTAACCGATGCATGAATCACGTATGTTATTGTTTTACAATGTTTTCCAGACAACTATCCAGGGTATCATATTGAAAGATAAATCCTTCCGAAAGCAATCGTTCAGGAATAACCTTCTGTCCTTCGGACAAAACCGTTGCTCCATCCAGGAAAACAACCTGTAATAATCGTTCTGGTATTCTTAAGAAAACGGGCCTTTGCATTTTCTTTGCCATCATTTTTGTAAACACCTGGTTTGTTGCGTGGAAGGGAGCAACCAAATTATATATCCCTGCACTTTTTTCAAACATCATGACGTGTTTTATTGCTTCGATCACGTCTTCAATATGGACGAACGGAAAGCTCTGTTTTCCTGATCCCAGGATAGCTCCCAGTCCAAAATTAATGATTGTCATCATCTTTTTCATCATCCCCCCGTTTCTTCCTAAAACAATGCCAAGCCGAAAAATAATCACTCGTGTCTTTTTAGTTCTGATTTTTTCGGCTTCCTTTTCCCATTGTTGTACGACCTGTGCCAAAAAATTGTTTTTCACATTCCGGCTCGCTTCTGTATGTTCATGATGAGTATCATATAACCCAACCGCTGAAGCGGAGACAAATATTGCTGGGGGTTCATCAGCCGTATTAAAGGCAGATACTATCATTCTTGTGGTTTCAACCCGGCTATCCACTATGTTTCCCTTCTTTTTTTTCGTCCACCGCGCCACTATAGGCGCTCCGGCAAGATTTATGACAACATCAGCTTGGTTAACGATCGTGTGTAGCTTCTCCCTATCCCGGACAACTTCCCTGCTTATCCGGATAATTCGATCTCCCTGGCTGTTAAAATATGTGCTTATTTCTTTTCCGATGAAACCAGAAGATCCTGTAATTGCAATTACTTTACTCATGTTTCCCAAAATTACACAATAATCATGTCATCATCATGAACGGTTCCTTTTTTTAAATTTTTCCGGAAGTTACGTTTTCCAGAATAAATTGCATGAATCCATATATATAATCATAATTTTTGTATGTTTATTCGAACAATTGTTAACCTTCTTTACGTCTTTTGTGATGCAAACAAACCGGTTATACCATTTTCTCCTTGCCTTTTTTCTGATTATTTCCTTTTCATTCTGTACTTCAAACAGAAAAGAAAAGGTATGGTTGGTTTCAATCGAAACAAATCTGGGAACCATGAAGATCAGGCTTTACAACGAAACGCCACGCCACCGTGATAATTTTCTATCTTTAATAAAGAACAACTTTTATGACGGCATGACTTTTCACCGTGTCATCGATGAATTTATGATTCAGGCCGGTGATCCCACTAACGTTATCTCCGAAAACAACAGAACAGACGGTATTGATATTGATTACACCATTCCTGCTGAATTTCATCCCGACCTTTTCCATAAAAAAGGTGCTCTAGCTGCTGCAAGGATGGGTGATGATGTTAATCCGGATCAGGCATCTTCGAGTACGCAATTCTATATTGTTCACGGTAAAAAATTTAATGATCAGGAATTGTTACAACTTGAAGAGCGTATCAACAACATGAGGAAGCAATCGCTTTTCTTTAAGAACATCAAGGAAGAAGAGCAAAAAGCATTTGACAAAAATGAACCGCTCGATTACGCTGAAATTCAACTGGCAGCCACACTGAAAACCGAAGAGCAATTAAAAAATTACGTGCCGTACAAAATTCCACCAGATCATTGGTCAACATACAAAGCTGTCGGTGGTACTCCCCATCTTGATGGAAGTTATACTGTCTTCGGTGAAGTGTTGGAGGGATTGGATGTTATTGACCGTATTGCAGCTGTCCCTACGGATAAGTCGGATCGCCCCCTCGAACCTATTCGAATGACCATTAAAAAGGTAAGGAGATAATTTTCAGCTATTTAATGTATGCTCGTAGAATTTCTTATATCTTTGTGAAAATCCTGGCTGGAGATGGAAAAACGAATTGAAGAACTATTGAATGAGGTGAATGCCTTTTCGGGTAAAAGCCGTGAGGAAATCGAATTGTTCAGGATAAAATTCCTCAGCAAAAAGGGGATTGTTCCCGGTCTCTTTTCCGAATTTAAATCCATCCCCACCGAAAAGAAAAAGCTGCTGGGTCAACAAGTCAACCAGTTAAAAAATCGGATACACGCAAAAATTAAAGAATCGCTTGCCGCCTTGGAAGAGTATGCTGAAGAAACATCATTGACCGATTTTTCGCTTCCAGCTGATCCGGTTGGGCTTGGTGCCAGACACCCGGTTTCCATAATCAGAAATGAGATCATTGAAATTTTTACACGCCTTGGATTTACAGTATCAGAGGGCCCCGAAATAGAGGATGATGATCATGTTTTTTCGAAATTAAACTTCCCCCCAAATCATCCGGCAAGAGACATGCAGGATACTTTTTTCATTGAAAAAGGTGAGGATGAAACGGGAAAGATCCGGGATGTTCTTCTGAGAACACACACCTCGTCTGTGCAGGTTCGTGTAATGGAGAATCAGCAGCCTCCAATACGTACGATCTCCCCGGGCCGTGTTTTTAGAAATGAAGCCATCTCTGCCCGTTCCCACTGTATCTTTCACCAGGTTGAAGGCCTCTACATTGATGAAAATGTTTCGTTTGCTGATCTTAAACAAACCTTACTCTATTTTGCCAAGGAGATGTTTGGAAAGAAAACCAGCATCCGTCTCAGGCCATCTTTTTTTCCATTTACAGAACCTTCCGCTGAGATGGATATCTCCTGCAGCTGTGATGGCAAAGGATGTAACCTGTGTAAATATTCCGGCTGGCTTGAAATACTCGGTTGCGGAATGGTAGACCCGAATGTACTGGATTTCACTGGTATTGACAGCCACCGATATACAGGCTTTGCCTTCGGTATGGGTATTGAGCGAATAGCTCTTTTAAAATATCAAATTAAAGACATTCGCCTTTTTTTCGAAAACGATATACGGTTTCTCAGGCAATTCAAAGCAGCTTTCTGATAGAAATGAACCGTTTCTATTTTTCGATCAGCTTTATCTCTGAAGTCAATTCAAGTGCTTTTCGGTAAGTATAACTAACGCCGCAATACCGCTCCTGCGATAAGTCAACAGCTTTTTGAATTTTATCTTTGGGAAGTTGTATTCCATAAAAAGTATAGATGATGTGCATGCTGTGAAAATGTTTTGGGTGCTCTTCGGTAAGCTCCCCTTCAACGGTAACATTCATCCTGTCAACTGAAACCCTCATCTTCTTCAAAATGGAAATCACGTCCATTCCTGTGCATCCAGCCAGAGCTACCAGCATTAATGGTTTCGGTCTCGGCCCCCGGTTTTCACCACCTACATCTCCACTGGCATCCAAGGTTATCTTATGTCCATTAATTTCAGCTTCAAACGCCAGCTTGCCTAGCCAATTAATATTTATGCTGTTTTTCATATCTTTAGATATTTTAATAATTGGATTTTACAAATATACTTTTTAATTGTATCTTGCAAAAAGTATTTAGGTAGCCTGATTTCAAGTTTTCTGCTACAATCTTTCAATGAAACAAGTTCAAAATCCACCGGTTTGTGGGAAGTGCTCCTTAGAATTTAATTCCATCTTTAAACAGTTGGCGCAAGATGAATTGGATCAGTTGAACTACGAGAAATCCTCCCTGTTTTATAAGCGGGGTGAAATCATCTACCATGAAGGGGGCAGAATCAATGGTTTTTATTGTATACACAGTGGAATAATAAAAGTCTATAAGACCGGTATTGATGGGAAAGAGCAAATCATCCGGTTTGCAAAGCAAGGGGACATCATCGGATACAGGTCCATCTTAAGTAATGAACTTGCCTGCACAACTGCCAAGATTATAAAAGATTCGATTCTCTGTTACATCTCTTCCGATATTCTTTTTTCCCTGGTTAAAAGCAATGGTAATTTTTCGATGGAAATCATGAAACTGACCTGCAAGGAACTGGGTGAGGCAAATGCATACATTACGGATATTGCTCAGAAGACGGTCCGTGAAAGATTGGCTGAAGTGTTGATCCACCTGAAAGATAATTTTGGCCTGGATGATGATCAGGTGTTGCAGATCTCCCTTACCCGTGAGGAGCTTGCGAATATCGTGGGTACGGCTACTGAATCAGTAATTCGTCTCTTATCAGAATTTAAAAATGATGGTCTTATTGAATTAAACGGAAGGAAAATAAAGATCATAAACAGCAGATCTCTAACAAAAATTGGAAATCACTTTTAAGCTTCCATTCTAATCGAGTATATTATTAAGGATTACATACAGAAGAAATCCGCCGAAAATCAATCCTCCACTTACGACTAAAATCTTATTGCTCTCTGCTCCACTGAATTCCGAATAACCCAGAACAACAACCCCAACGATGATGAAAATAACGCCTATTTTTTTAAGTAATTCTTTCATAATTAATTATTTAAGAAATTTTGGTGGGTCTGATTATGGGAATAAATATAAAAATAATGCTTGGTATTACAAAATTACTGAAACAGTGTTCCGCTTTCTCCTATTCTGTTTTTACCCAAATGATTATAGGCTAAATCGGTTACTTCCCTTCCCCTGGGTGTTCGTTTAATGTATCCCTCTTTTATCAGGAAGGGTTCATATACTTCTTCAATCGTACCAGCATCTTCACCAACAGCCGTTGCAATGGTAGATATACCTACCGGTCCCCCCTTAAATTTCTCAATGATGGTCAGCAGGATTTTTGTGTCCATTTCATCCAGCCCATATTTATCAATGTTCAGTGCAGAGAGTGAATATTTTGATATGTCAAGATTAATTTCACCGGTTCCTTTTACCTGTGCAAAATCCCGTACCCTTCTAAGTAGTGCATTTGCGATCCTGGGTGTACCCCTGCTTCGTGAGGCAATTTCCATAGAGGCTTTTTTATCGATTGATACATTCAGGATTCCTGCAGATCGTTTAACGATTCGGTCCAGGATGTTGTTATCATAATATTCTAGGTGGAATGTTATACTAAACCTTGCTCTTAAAGGACTGGTTAACAGGCCAGACCTTGTGGTTGCTCCAATCAGTGTGAAGGGGTTCAGGTTGAGTTGTATAGATCGTGCTCCCGGTCCCTTATCAATCATTATATCAATATTATAATCCTCCATGGCAGAATAGAGATACTCTTCCACCACTGGGCTCAGGCGGTGGATCTCATCGATAAACAATACATCTTTATCTTCCAGGTTGGTTAACAGCCCGGCCAGGTCTCCCGGTTTATCCAGAACCGGTCCGGAGGTAACTTTCATATTAACACCCAGTTCATGTGCAATGATGTTTGCCAGGGTTGTTTTTCCCAATCCTGGTGGGCCATGCAACAGCACATGGTCCAGTGCTTCTCCTCTCATCATGGCTGCTTCTACAAATATTTTAAGGTTTTCGACAATTTTATCCTGCCCAAAGAATTCCTTAAAATCCAACGGTCGCAATTTCTTTTCAAACTCTCTGTCTGTAGGTGTTAATTCATTTTCCTGTATGTGCAAAGATTCATCCATATACCATTAAATCTTATTTAATAAGCTTAACATCGCTTTCCGGAAGGTCAACTTTTACACCATTAATCCGGTTTTCCATATCGTTTTTGTAACTAATGGTCATTAACAAAACCCCCTCTTCATTGTACTTTTTCCAGGTTTTTTCTTTCATTCCCATATCGTAATATTGCTCCTCTTTTAACACCCCATTTTCCCAATATATTTTATGTCGTTTATGTGGATTTCCCTGTACATAATTTCCCTGATATTTCAGGTTTCCGTTCTCGTAGTAGTGTTTCCATGTCCCTTCCCTCAATCCAACGACATATCTCCCTTCTTCCGTGTAATCACCTGCATTATAAAACCAATTTCCTTCTTTCTCTCCTTCAAGATAGTCCCCTTGTGCTATTATTTCTCCATCAATAGAGTATTCTGTAGCAATTCCATCTTCTTTCCCATTAAAATACTCCTCTTCCCTGTGTAAATTACCGTTTGTGTAATACCATTTCCAAGTGCCGTTTTCCAGTCCATTTCGAAAGTCACCTGTTTGCTCGATATTACCATTCTCATAATAATAAACCCATCGTCCCTCTTTCTTATTGTTGGTATAATTCCCTTCGGATTTCAGTTTCCCCGAAACATAGTAATTCTCCCATTTTCCGATACGCTCTCCTTCCTCATTCACAATACCGGTTGATATTACCCGTCCAAAATCGTCATGTATGTTTGAGCCGATAATTTCCCCATCCCTTGAATATTCACGATGAACTCCGATGGGTGTTTTTTTCCGATAGGGGCCGCTTGCCAACAGGTTTCCGTCCTCATCATAGCTGTTTCTTATTTCAACACCCTGTTCCTCTTCGACACCCTCTTCTATAATCCGGCCATTATCATATCGTATGGCAATGGTTAGATTACCCTTTATATCATATTCCCTGTAATAACCATGCAATTGGTCATCTTGAAAATTTCTTTCTGTTTTGATCTTCCCATCCGCATAGAACTCTTTCCAAACACCTTGTTTATAACCACTTGAATCGGCTCTGTTAATTCTCTCCCGGTTCACTAAATATCCATTGTGGTATTCCTGGAGTGTTATGATTTTTCCTCCTTCAGAATACTCTCTTGCCAAACCCTGCATTTTGCCGTTTACATAGTTAATGATGTTATGAACCTTACCATTTTCATAGTAATAATAGGATGGTCCTTCCTTTTTGTCGTTTACATACAACTCCCTGGACACAAGGTTTCCATTTAATGATGTAACCTCTTTATTTTTAGTATTATACGTATAATAATATCCATTTTTTTTCCCGTACATGTAGTTGATTTTCTCTATTGTATCTCCAGTAACATCATAAAAAACCCAAACACTATCCAATAAGAAATTATTCCTTTTTCCTTCGGATTTTCTGACTCCCGTAACATAATATGTCTTCCAATACCCATCTGGTTTACCATCCCGTAAAATTCCTTCACTGGATATTTGTCCGTTTGGATAGTAGAAAAAGGTATATCCATCCGGTAAATTTTCATTGCTTTGTGCATTAAGGTATAAATGTCCAGATAGAAGCCATATCATAGCAATGATAAAACGCATTGCATTTTTCCCTCTCGTTCGTATATACTGTAAACTCATTATCTTTTCCTTAATCCATGTCATAACTCAATTTTTTCTGATATTTCCATCATACGAAGTATTGGTTTTTCAGCCCTCCTTCGTATCTCTTCATCCAATATAATTTCTGGAATTTCATAATGCAATGTATTATAGATCTTTTCCAGTGTTATTGTCTTCATGAAATTACAATCACTTCGATCACAAGACCTGTCTTCCGGAGGAGCCGGTATATACTGTTTTTCAGGTACCCTCTTTTTCATTTGATAAATTATCCCTGAATCAGTGGCAACAATGTACTCATAAGAAGCATCTTTCGTTGTAAATTCAAGCAATGATGCTGTTGATCCAATGTGATCAGCAATGTTCAGTATCTTTTCATCGCATTCAGGGTGTGCAATCAGTTTTGCATCCGGATACTTCTTCTTTGTTTCCAATATTCGTTCTAATGAAAATGCTTCATGTACATGACACCCACCATCCCAAATCACCATTTTCCTTCCAGTAATTCTTGATACATACTTTCCCAGGTTTTTATCCGGTGCAAAGATAATTTTCTTCTCTTTTGGAATTGATTCCACTATCTTAACTGCGTTTGATGAAGTACAAACTATATCACTTAATGTTTTTATTTCCGCAGTTGCATTAACGTATGAAACCACGATGTGCTTAGGATATTTTTCTTTAAATACAGCAAACTCTCCATGTGGACAAGATTCAGCAAGTGAACAACCTGCATTTAGGTCTGGCAATAAAACCTTTTTATCCGGTGATAAAATTTTTGCCGTCTCCGCCATGAAATGTACACCTGCAAAAACAATCATTTTTGCTTTTGTCTTTGCCGCCTGTTGTGATAATGCCAAGCTGTCACCCACAAAATCCGCAATGTCTTGTATATCTCCTTGTTGATAGAAATGTGCTAATATGATTGCATCTTTTTCTTTTCGCAATGCATTAATCTCATCTACAATATCGATGCTCTTGTCAATTTTTGCATCTACAAATCCATCCTTTATAATATCTTCATTTTTAACAACCATAATAACATATTTATATAATATTAAATAAGATATATGATAATGTTATTCTGTTCATTTTGTGTACAAAAAACTACTGATATAATTGTAAAATTTGAAATTAAAAAAATAAAAACACTTTATGAACAGCAATTCATTAAAAAAAGCGATTGAAAAAGAGTAAATTATATATTAAATTAACGATTGTTAAGAAAGCAAATAATTGATAAAATCTTTATGATTTAAACGAGAAAAGATGTTTACATAGTGTGGAATAGTTTATGTTGGAAATTGAAAAATAAATTTTGAAAATTTTAAAAAATGATTATCAGGCAGGTTTGCTGAAAAAAGAAAATATATTTTTAAATCGTTTTAATTAAGAAATTAACAGTTATTGAACAAAATA
>Ga0315534_1000178_pt1 | contig 40084 bp, 36 predicted proteins | sample SalMarSW160240MG_FD_203094 | JGI IMG/M metagenome (GOLD analysis project Ga0315534, IMG submission 203094) | Salt marsh sediment microbial communities from the Plum Island Ecosystem LTER, Massachusetts, United States - Salt Marsh Sediment SW1602-40 ... | reverse complement strand
CCCTACACGCGCGAGGCGCTCGATCACGTCGTGTCTCGCGTCGACTATGTGCAGGAACGTCTTGGCCGCAAGCTTTGCCTCGAGAACGTCTCCACATATGTGCAGTTCGAGAAGTCCGAAATGTCGGAGTGGGAGTTCATCTCCGAGCTGTCGCGTCGCACGGGCTGCTGGCTGCTGTTCGACGTGAACAACGTCTACGTCAGCGCGTACAATCATGGCTATGATGCCCTCTCCTTCCTCAATGGCATTCCGGCCGACCGCGTGATCCAGTTCCATCTCGCCGGACACGCCGACATGGGCAACTACATCGTCGACACCCATGACCACCCTGTGCGCGAGGAGGTCTGGGACCTTTACAAACATGCGCTTAGGCGGTTTGGGCCGGTCTCGACAATGATCGAGCGCGACGACGATATTCCCCCGCTCGCTGACATGCTCGTTGAGCTGGAGCACGCGCGTGAGCTGGCGGCAGAAGTCTTGGGACCGGACAAGACGAAATCAGTTAGAGAGCCGTCTTTACCGGCCGCCTAGATTTTGTAGCGGTGGCAAGACGACGGGTTGCGTGCGTTCGGAGGCACCTTTGAAGCTCAAGGACTATCAGGACCTGTTTCAGCGCGCGATACTCGCGGGCGACGACACGATCCTCCGTGAGATCCCCGATGGACCGCGCGAGAACAAGACCAACCTGCTGGGCATCTATCGCGATGCCTATGTTCTCCGCCTTATCGAGGTCGTGGCCAGCGACCATGAGGAATTGCAACGCTATCTCGGAGAAGACGCCTTCGCCGACATGGCGCGCGGCTATATCGCGAAATTTCCCTCAAGACATTGCAGCGCCCGCTGGGTTTCTGAGAATCTGCCAGAGTTCCTCAAGACGAACGAACCATACGCGCGCCAGCCGATCCTCCATGAGCTTGCGACTTTGGAAAAAGCTTTAAGCGACGCCTTCGATGCCGCGGACGTACCTGTGCTTGGCATGAGCGAGGTTGCCGCCATCCCGATGGAGGACTGGCCGCAGCTCTTCTTCGTTCCCCATCCGGCAACGCAACGTCTTACGTTCACGACAAACGCTAGCGACGTTTGGAAAGCGCTCAAAGACGAGGCGACGCCGCCGCCTATACGAACGCGCGATGAACCCGCGAACGTCATCGTGTGGCGGCACGGCAGAACCGCGAAGTTTCGCGAAATGCCCGCCGAGGAGGCAATGATGTGGGCCGAGGCCAGCCAAGGCGCACGGTTCGGCACCCTCTGCGAAATGCTTGCCACCTTTGACGACCCGGCTGGCGCAGCCGGCCGGGCGGCCAGCTATCTGAAGGGCTGGCTGGACGCTGGCTTCGTCAGTGAAGCCAAAGTTGCCGATCAAGCCGATCGCGAGCGCATGCGCACGTGAGGCGACGCACGAACGTCACAGAACGACAAACCGCGCAAGGAAGAGGATGGCCAGCACGAGCAGCGCCGCCGAAAGCTCCGTGTAGCGTCCGGCCAAAAGCTTGATGGCTGCGTAAGAAATGAAGCCGAAGGCCAATCCGTCTGCGATCGAATAGGTGAGCGGCATCGCGAAGATCGTCACGGCGGCAGGCACATACTCGGTCGGATCGTCATAGTCGATATCGCGCACGGCCGTCATCATGAGGCAGCCTACAAAAACAAGTGCCGGTGCCGTCGCAAAGGCTGGTACCGAGCCGGCCAATGGCGCGAAAAACAAGGTCAGCAAAAAGAGAATGGCGACGGTGACGGCGACCAGCCCCGTTCGCCCGCCGGCATTCACGCCGGCCGCGCTCTCGATGTAGCTCGTCGTCGGCGATGTCCCCAGCGCTGCACCCACCATCGTGGCGGTTGAGTCGACGGCAAATGCCCGCCCGATACGTGGCATGGTTCCATCGGGCTCCAACAATCCTGCTGCGCGTCCCACGCCGATCAGCGTGCCCGTATTGTCGAAAAGTAGGACGAAGAAGAACGTGAACACGACGGCTGCGACGCCCAAGTCGATGGCACTCGCCACATCCATTTGGAGGAATACCGGCGCGATGGACGGCGGCAACGAAACGACTCCAGAAAACGTCGTCAGGCCCATCACGATGCTTGCCGCGTATGCCACCAAGATCCCGATCAGGATGGAGCCACGTATCCCGCGCGCCTCCAACGCGGCCATGAGGACGAAAGCCACCGCAGCGATCGCGACACCGGGCGACTGAACTTCACCCAGCGTCACCAGCGTGTTCGGCTCGGCAACGATGACACCGGCGCTCTCAAGACCGATGATCGCGAGAAAGAAACCAATGCCAACAGAAATTGCCAGCTTGAGCGAGCGCGAGATGCTGTTGACGATCCACTGACGGATCGGAGTGACCGAAACGATGAGAAAGAGGATGCCCGACAGGAACACCGCGCCCAGCGCCGTCTGCCAGGGCAAGCCCATCCCTTTGACGACTGTGAAGGCGAAAAAAGCGTTGATGCCCATCCCCGGCGCCAAGGCGACGGGGTAGTTGGCGAAGAGCCCCATGAAGGCTGAACCGAACGCCGCCGCAAGGCACGTCGCAACGAACACTGCACCTTTGTCCATACCGGCTTCCGCCAGGATCGCCGGATTGACGAAGGCGATGTAGACCATCGTCATGTAGGTCGTTAGGCCGGCGAGAAGTTCGGTTCCGACCGTCGTGTCCCTCTCTTGAAGTCCGAACATCCCCCCTCCCACTGCTATGACACGGTATCATCCGATGGCGAACTGCCGGGATGAGTGCGTGGCGTCTCACCTAATTTTGCTTCATGCTGAATCGAACCCGTATGCGTTAACTTCCTGCAATACGAATTAACGATCCAGTGGTAAGAATGCAGACAGAACACCAAGGACGCTGACGCCAAAGTCTGCGAAAGCTTACGGCGAAGCGACCTATTGGTTGCGAATACCCAAGCGCAGGGCTACTTTTGCGCGCCATTTCATAGAGATGAGGGCAGAACGATCATGGGCTACATTACGCGAAGCCTCGGTCCAAACGAGAAGATCATCTACCGGGCCCACTTCAATTGGCTATGGAGAGCGCGGGGCTGGATCGTGCTTCTTGTTATGCTCGCCATCGCGGCCGTCGCCTATCAGCAGCACGATCATTGGGCGGCAACCATCATCTCTGCGGCAGGCGTCGTGGCATTCGTATTGGTCATGCTGCCGATCTGGACCAAGGAGGTCGCGATTACGAATGAGCGCCTTATTTACAAGCGCGGCATCATCGCGCGCGATACCAACGAAATCCAGCTGCGGGCGGTCGAAGAGGTCGCGCTCGATCAAGGCATTTTCGGGCGCATTTTCCGTTACGGGCAGATCAGTGTTCATGGGACCGGCGGGGAAGACATGCGGTTGCCGACCTTGGGCGAACCCGTCACGTTGCGTCAAAACCTACAGAAAGCCATGGCACAGGTTGGGCGGTTCTCGCACGGCGGCAAGACGGTTCCTTGAAGGCCGAGCACGGCAGAGTTATGAGGCGCAGCTAATGGTAATCAGCGCCCATTCCCACGCGAGCCGTTGAGAAGCTCTTTGTAGTCTGCGATCCCAGCACGCTCGAAGGCGCGCAGGGCTTCAAGGCGCGTTGTCCTCTCAAGAAGCAGATCCTCATCGTGCGCGCGCCTGTGCAGGGTTTGGACATGGGCGTCGGGCAGCGCGTGCTGATACGCGCCTGCAATCGTGAGCGCCTTGTACCAACAAAACGGCTTGAGGCCCGCAATGGGATCTATGGCCACATAGACCGACGCTTTGATGGGCACCGTCTCCGCATGCAATGCGACGTGGAAGTTGTCGATGCGGCGATAGCCCGGGCCTTCGCACGCATCGAGCTTGGACAGATCGTCAAGCCCAACTGAAAACAAAGCCCCGTGCGCGAGGTGGCCCTCGCGAGCGATCAGCGTTGCCTTCCCGGACCCATCCACCGTGCTATACTTGGAAAACGTGACGGCGTAGCCGGCGACGGTGGCTGCACCAAGCGGTTCCGCACTGGGACAGCGCGCAGCAAGCCGCTCGGTCAACATGTTGGAGCCGTAGGCGAAGTAGTAGAAAGAGCCCATGCCACAAATATGGGTAAGAAGGCCTTTCAAGACCAGCGGTCCGGCTGGAGGACACCATCTGATCGGTTGGCTGGGGGACTAGGATTCGAACCTAGATAGGCAGAGTCAGAGTCTGCAGTCCTACCATTAGACGATCCCCCAATGCCGGGATCGCAAGCAGCCTCAGCCACCTGGTCGAGCGCATATAACAGCTCGTTTCGCGCCTCGCAACAAAGCCTCCAGGTGGGCCCACAAGCAGGCTCGCCCCCCGAATAAAAGCAGCTATTCTTGGCCCACACGGGGCAAAAGCTCGGGCCGGTACTCGAAGTGCATCGTGTCGTAGTGGTACCACTTGCCACCCCAGATGAACCCATGCTTTTCGAAGATGCGCACGATCTCCATCGGGACGTGATTTCGGTAGACGTAGTTGCCGTGCGCACCGGGCTTGGCATCGCGCCAGTAGTGAGCGCGGTGCACGGCAATATCGATGGCGATGCCATAACTGTGCGCTGAGAGGCGGTCGGTGCCTGCGATCGCGCGGCAATTGTAGGTGCCGGCCGAGGGGACCAAGAACGCGTTGAAGCTGGCGGGAAGCGCGTCGAGTTCGCGACTCACGGCCTCCAACTTGTCTGCCACGTCGTTGATCTTGGTGACCCGCAACTTTTGGCCGGCCTTCTTGGGAAGCCAAACGATTGTCTTGAGGTTTTTGGCCACCTCACCGTTGCGGCAATCGCCATAAATCTTGTTGAAGAAAGCGGTGTTGCGGGCCCGGCCCGGATCAGTGTCTTCGGGTGGTGGCGTATCCAGTTTTCCGGGAGGATAGTGAACAGCGAGCATGTCCTCGACGTCGGGATCGTTCAACCACGCCTGAAACGACTTGCCAGTATCCCCGTCATCGAGTGGGGTGCGGGTCCCATCGCGCCATACGAGCTCGGCTCCCTCGATGCGCTCCAGGTGATCTGGATAGGCCGTGAGGAGGCGGTCGCGCTGTTCGGATGAAAGGTCGCCCGCGATGGCCGGCACAGCGGCAAGAAGGCTAAGGGGTGCTAACAGACTGATTCGCATCGGCAATGAGATCCCAACCCGCCAACTTGCCCCTTAAACCAAGAAGCTTACGAGCCACTGAACGCGCGCTTTACGCCAACGCGATTGCTGATAAAGTGTAACACAAGTGTCTTCCAGGAGACGCCTGATGAACGGGCCCACCGGAACCTCCGGTAGGTTTAAGGCCAGGCGCTGGAGTTTTGGACTTTGCAGGGCTTACCTGACGACTGTGGGGCAAGAGAGGTCCCTGAAGCGAGTCCAGAGGCCGCAGCAACAGCTCGCGGCACGCCGCAGGCCGACCTGACAAATCTTTCGCCTGGACAACCCAGCCAAGCCAACGATGCACAGAGGGACACGCCGGCCGCCAAAAGCCCGCCGCGGCAGATGCCGCAGCGCGCCATCACCGATCGAGACTTGGTCTATGGCGCGCTTGATCTTGGCACCAACAATTGTCGCCTTCTGCTTGCCAAGCCGACACGGCGTGGGTTCCGCGTCATCGATGCGTTCTCGCGGATCATCCGGCTTGGGGAGGGTTTGGGCCAAACGGGCCATCTTTCCGAAGCGGCCATGTCGCGCACGCTCGAAGCGCTCAAAGTTTGCGCCAACAAAATGCATCGCGCCCGCGTGCATCGAGCGCGTTTGGTAGCGACAGAGGCCTGCCGCATTGCAGGCAACGGTCCTGAATTTCTAACAAGGGTGCGCGCGAGGCTGGGGCTGAACCTCGAAGTTCTCAGTCGAGAGGCGGAGGCGCGGCTCGCCGTTTCGGGCTCTGCCGCTCTCATAGACCAAAGCTGCGACAACGTTTTGGTGTTCGATATCGGTGGTGGGTCTTCCGAGCTGATACTTTTGGATCTTTCGAAGCGGCGGGCACCCAACAACAGGTCCATTGCCGATCGGGTCGACATACAAAACTGCATGGTTGCGTGGACGTCCCTGCCCGTCGGCGTTGTCACGCTTGCAGAGAAATTCGGCGGACGCCAAGTGCTGCCAGAAGATTTCGAAGCAATGGTCGCCTATACGCTGGACCAGCTTCGGGCCTTCGATGCCGCCCATTCTCTCAGTTCGAGCCTCAAGGGCAAACGTATTCACCTGTTGGGAACTTCAGGAACGGTCACCACGGTTGCCGGCATCCAACTCGGCCTTCGCCGCTACGATCGCAACAAAGTCGACGGCTGTTGGCTTAACGTTGAGGATGTTCGCTCAGTAACCGACGATCTGCTCTCGCGCACGTACGAGCAGCGCGTCGCAGAGCCCTGCATCGGGCGCGATAGGGCTGACCTCGTGCTGGCGGGCTGCGCCATCCTTGAAGCCGTCTTGCGCCTGTGGCCGTGCGAGCGACTGCGCGTCGCCGACCGCGGCTTGCGCGAGGGCATCTTGATGACGCTGATGAACGAGGACGGCGTGTTCCGTCGCGGGCCCCGCCAGAGTGGGCAGCGCTAGGCGAAAGACATTCTCTAAGGACTTTTCAGATGACGAAGCCCCGCAGTGGAGCGGGCGGTGGACAGCGCCAGCTACATGTGAAGCTCAAGCGGGCGCGCAAACACAGAGCCTCTTCGCAACGCTGGCTCGAACGCCAGCTCAACGATCCTTACGTTACCGCCGCGAAACGGGAGGGATTCCGTTCGCGGGCAGCCTTCAAGCTGCAGGAGATTGACGACAAGTATCATTTCCTTAAGCCGGGGCACCGCGTTGTCGATCTCGGCGCGGCGCCGGGGGGCTGGAGCCAGATCGCAGCCGAGCGCGTCAATGCGGTCTCGGGCAAAGGACAAGTCGTCGCCATCGACATCACCGAAGTCGAACCCCTGACGGGCGCTAAGATCCTGAAGCTCGACTTCATGGACGATGGTGCCGAGGAACGCTTGAAAGAGCTTCTGCGCGATGGCGGCGCCGACGTCGTTCTGTCCGACATGGCCGCACCGGCAACCGGTCATACACGGACGGACCACCTGCGCATCATAGCGCTGGCCGAAGCAGCGGCCGCCTTTGCCGTCGACGTCTTGAGCCCAGGGGGCGTATTTCTCGCCAAGGTCTTCCAGGGGGGGACTGAGCGCACGCTTCTCGAAATGCTGAAACGCAATTTCGCAACCGTACGTCACGTCAAACCACCCGCCAGCCGCAAGGACTCAGCCGAGCTTTACGTGCTTGCCACGGGATTTCGCGGCAAGGGCGCCGACGGCGATACCGCCGGCGCCTCGGCTTAGCTCGCAGCCAACGGCATGTCGACGATCGTAGCCTCAAGCGGCGCGCGATTGCGTGCGATTCCTTGTACGAACGCTGCAGATCTTTCAGCAACGACGTGGCGCTGCCGGTCGACCGTCACTACGTGGTAGCTATCATTGAGGACCACCATGTCAACAATGCCCCGGAGATTGCGCTGGAGCCAAAGCGAGTTCTTCAAACTCGCCCGGTCGTCCTCACGCGGGTGCACGATGAGCATGGATTGATCGATCTGGTCTACGCGCTGGCGAACTGCGTTGACCAGGCCGCGCAGCTCAAACATCGCCCCACCAGGGACCGAGAGCATTCCCGCCTGAGAGCTATCACCGCTTTCGATTGCCTGCGTCACGAGTGCGCGCATGCGCGGATCCTTGACGCCGAACGGCTCGCGTTCGGTGAAATCGAAAAAATTGGCAAGCGACTTTTGTTGGACCAGGCTGAACAGCCGCGCATACCAGGGCACACCCCATCCGTCGAGCCATAGCGTCGGCGCGAACAATAGCCCGCCACTGACGTCCGCCTTGCGCTCGGCCGCCAACATGAGGGCGAGCACCGCACCTGCCGACAGACCGCCGACGACAACAGTGTCACAGTGGCACCGAAGCTGATCGAGCGCGGTCTCGGCACTTGCGTACCAGTCGCGCCATGACGATGCCTTAAGGACGCCGGGCTCACCGGAGTGTCCCGCAAGCTGCGGGCACGACACCGTGATGCCTGCGCGGGCCAAGGTCAGCGCCACGAACCGCAGTTCGACTGGCGTGCCCCCCAGGCCGTGCAGAAGGAGAACGCCTGTCTTGCCACGCTCGAAGGCGAAGCTGCGCTCTCCTGCCGGCGTCACGAAACTGGTCATTCTGTCTAACTCCTACGGGTTGAAGGCGAAGCTGTTGCCGGGCCAGTGCTCAAGTCGTTGCACCTGGCATTTCGGAGGGTGAATAGGCGATCGGTTGTCTTGCGCCGTCGCGTGTCTTGAATAGCCAGCGCGAGAATTCCAGGTTTGCGTCGGCGAAATCTGACATCGCGATGTGCGCCAACCCCTGTTCCTTGCAGCGGCGCAAGAGCGATCCTTTGGCGACGACGAGATCGCACTGCTCTGCGATGCAGAAGTCCGATCGGCCGTCGCCAACCATCACGCTGAACCCACTCGTGCGGCGCACCTGATGAGAGCACTTGCAGTTGCCCATATTGAATCGGCAGTTCTTACGCCGGTGCGGAAAACGGGCTTCCCAGCGATTGCGGCCCTTCCAGACAAGGAGATTGGAGGCAAAAGGCAGAGTGATCCCCGCCGCACCGAGGACGGTGCGCAGGACGAGATCGAGCCCATCAGAGATGACGGTGACGTGCGCGTCCATATTCCGACAAAGCGCCAGGAAGGCGGGAAAGGCCGGATCGATCGGTATGCCGCGCAGGAATGCTGTGATCTCTTCCGGCGACGCGCGCAACAATGAAACGTTGCGTGCCGTCGCTTCCCAAGAGGTGAGGCGACCCTCCAACCAAGCCGTATCGTTCGCGCGCCATGCAGGATCGGCGAAACGATCGAAGAGCTGATCGGTGGGCTCGGCTGGGGCAATCGTCCCATCGAAATCCACATAGATGTTTACCTCCGGTGCGAAATCGGAGGTCTTCCAGGGTTGCTGAAGCATGATGCTCGACTCGGCTCTCCACTGACTGTCCAACGCGAAGACCTAAGCGGCGCGGAGGATGAGCGCTGTCTCCGGGGGAACAGGTGGCGAGAAGGTGAGGTCGCCAATACCACTTCGCTGGTTTCAGCAGGCGCCGGACGCAGGCCAACGTGCCTCTTTGCGTCTAGGAACCAGCCATCTGCGAAGCGGGCAGCCCAACGCCATTGCACCGAGCGAGGATAATTCGACTGGCTTTGCCGAGGATAAGGATCGTTAGGATCGGTGGATTGGCCTATTAGGCGCGGGTAAAGCCGGAATGGGCCTCGGCGAGAAAGCGCTCTGTGAGCTCGCGGGACTTTCGCCCGTCAGGCCCTTCGATTCCGGTATGCACGTCCACACCGGCGGGATCGACCGCCTCGATTGCATCGCGCACATTTTCGGCAGTCAATCCTCCCGCCAAGATGACTGGGAGAGACGAATACGCGACGATCTTGCGGCTCATCGTCCAATCGTGGGCGCGCCCCGTAGCCCCAGTTGCACCGGTCGTGGGATCGTACGTGTCCGTGATGAAAGCATCGACCATCGGCGAACTGCCCGCCATCTCCTCGAGCAATTCCTTGAGATTGTCGCCGCGTACGACGAGGCTCTTTATGATTTGAAGGTCGGGTTGGTTGGCACGCAAGCGTTGAAGCTCGGCGAGGCTCAGGTCACCATGAAGCTGAACAATGCCGACGCCCAGCTTGCGGGCCAGATCAATAATCTCGTCGGCATTATCAAGAAATGTCTGCAGGAAGAAACGGGACTTCCCACCGAGCTTTGCCACAATGCTCACAGCTTCATCGATACTCAGATGATCCGGCCGGTGCACGAGCCGCAAAGGCAGGCCCACGTACTTCACCCCAGTATCGACCAGCAGCTCGGCTTCGCCGATATCCCTGATACCGGCCACCTGAACAATTCCGCCGTCCTCGTTCCACATGCGGTCAGTGCCTCTTATTGGGCCAATTGGCCATGATCGATCACGGTTGGGGGACCTTCGTTGGCGTCAACTGACGCACCAGAACGCGCCTGCCTGATTCGATACCTAGGATCGTCACTGATTTTGTAGGTATGCGGCTTCCTGGCGGATAGCTCAAGGTGCCTGTCACGCCTTGAAAGTCCTTAATTTCGCCCAAGCCTTTGACCAGCTCCTGCGGATCAGCGCTTTGGACATCTTTGATGACTGCTATGAGAAGATTTGCCGTGTCGTAGCCAAGAGCGGCGAAGGCATCCGGAATGCTATCGGGGTAGGCAGCGAGATAAGCATTGCGGAAGGCCACCACGCGCGGATCAGGGTTGTTGGCCCCCAGATAGGCGTGCGTCGTAAAGTAGACGCCGGAAATGTCCGCGTGCTTGCGCCAAACATCGTCAACGTCAAATCCATCACCACCAAGGATGGGAGTGGAGATACCTAAGCTGCGCAACTGCACAGAAACCATTGGCGCATCCGACGGTCCCGCAGCAACGTAGATGACATCGGCAGGTTCAAGTGCCTTCACCGCTTCCGCCAGGCTATCCGAGGTGTAACTTTTGATATCGCGGACAACGCCGCCGAGCTGCGCAAAGCGCGCCTGGAAATAGGTGTGGAGCAATCGCGTGTAGGACATGGTGTCATTGAAGAGGACAGACACCGTGCGCGCACCGAGATCATGGTAAGCCCATTCGGCAGCGGCGGCCGCTTGAACATTGTCGCCAAAGCACGCCAAATAAAGATACGTGGGCACCTCCTGTGGCAACAGCGGTGAGGTCGCGGCCGACGTCACGAACAATCGCTTATCACTGGCCGCCACAGTGGCCGCCGCAAGCACCATATCCGTGTCGGACAGCCCCATGAGCGCACTCATGCGCGGATATCGTTCGAGGAGCTCGGCGGTGCGCGCCTTGACGACGTCGGGGTCGCTCTCACCATTTCGAACAACAAGGTGTAGCTGGCGGCCCAACACGCCGCCGCGAGCATTGGCTTGCGCAACAGCGAGCCGCGCGCCGTTGGCCGAGGGGATATCGAGGCCTGCCTGCGAGCCCGTGAGATCGTAAAGTGCGCCGATCGTGATCGCTTTGTCCGCCGAATTTTCGGGGGCGTCACATGAACCCAAGCCAAAGGCTGCAGCCACCAGGAGGGCAAGGAGCGGAAGTCTCATGGAGTGAGCTGCATAGACATTTGTAATAGCTTCATAGCGTGTGCGGGACCAAGGCGTGGATGCCGCCGGCAAACCTAACATCCAATGCGGCTCTATAGTCAATATGCTCGGCTTTTCACCCCGAGGTCACATGTTCCAGTGATCGGCAAGCCGTTGATCGCGTTACGTCGAACCGCAAACAACATCGACCATCGCATTCTTGCTGTTGCATTCGCCGATGGGACGCGCAAGAAGCTGTCGTTCCCAGGCGCACGCTCAAAAGAGCAAGGTCGTGAAAGGTGAGAATTTGGACGTACGCCCCTTAGACATTCCCGATGTGAAACTGATCGTGCCAAAGCGCTTTTCCGATGCGCGGGGTTTCTTCTCGGAAGTCTACAATCATAAGGCCCTTGCACAGGCGGGCATCGACGTCGACTTCGCGCAGGACAACCACTCGCTGTCCCGTTCCAAGGGGGTCATCCGAGGGCTGCACTTTCAGGTCGCCCCGCACGCGCAAGGCAAGCTCGTGCGCGTTGTACGCGGCGCCATCTTCGATGTTGCCGTCGACATCCGTCACGGGTCAGCGACATTCGGCAAGCATGTTTCCGCACTGCTCTCGGCGGAGAACTGGGCACAACTCTGGGTGCCTGTTGGCTTTGCACATGGTTTTTGCACGCTCGAGCCGGATACAGAGGTCCTCTACAAAGTCACCGACTATTACGCGCCCGAGTGCGATCGCGGTATCAAGTGGGATGACCCGGATGTTGGGATCGAGTGGCCAGTGGCGGGAGCCAACGTTACGGTGTCTGAAAAGGACGCCCAGAACCCGCCGTTGGCGGAGTGTCCCGTCTACTTCCGGGATTGATCAGGGTGGTATGGGCCGTCCTGCCCGAAAGGGGCACCCCTACAGGCGATTGACGGCCTTGCGCGGCCTGCTCCAATCGACTAAATCCGGGCTCCACCCTGGAGCTTGGCACGATCTGAGTGAATGCGAACTCTCGGGATGGCGCACCGGAGGCTTCCACGAAGCGAAATTTGCTCCGGTTCAACGGCGGGATAGCTCAGCTGGTTAGAGCGGCGGAATCATAATCCGTAGGTCCCCGGTTCGAGTCCGGGTCCCGCTACCATTCTTCAAATGATTTCAGAAAGTCCGGCCCGGATCGGATCGGGCCGTGGCAGCTCGCGTGAGCTATCCAGCGCCAGGAGCAGCTTGGTCAAACCCGACAAAAACGACAAACTCGCCGGGGCGTGTCCCTTCAGGAATATCGAAGGTCACCGAGCGCACCGCAGAAAAGTATCCGATTGGATTGTCGACTGCGACGGCCGCAGCGACCTGCATCTTGTCAGTCGTGATCTGCTCACGCTTGGCATCGGTCACCCGGACACTGATTGGAAACGTGAGGTTGCCTGATTTGCCGCGCGGACCGAGAAGCACCCGCCCCGAGAAACCGTACTTCACTGTGACGCGGCCTGGCTCGATGTGGCATTCGCGCGCGGTTTTCGTAATCTCGCCGCGGTGCATGATGGCAAGGCCGTCACCAACCCGACCCTCTTCATAGATCGTCAGATGGCTCCCGCGAGGCGACACGCTCAGGCGGGGGCATCCATGCGCAATCTCGCCCACGACGGGACTTGTGATGACCCCTTCGTCGGCCTTTGCAGCAGAAAGAAGCTGCTCCTCGCTGACGCCAGGCGCTGGCTCCGTCTGTGATGAGGAACTGCCGAAAACACTTGTTCCCAGACCCGACGTGATCGAGGAAAGGCCGCAGCCAGCGACGAGGATGGTTAACAGGCCGCAAAAGCAGGTACGCATACCCACACGCACAACCGTCTTTGCGGATTGCGTCATTGCGTCCCGTCCCACCCAACACTCAGGTCTGCGACTTGCCGGCCCAGGCAAAACCCTAGGCCTGTCACAGAACCTTCCTGTATTGTCCCGACTCAAATTTATCACCTCAGAGAGACCAGGGCCAAGCGCATAGCCAGCCTGGTTTTTGGCGAGTAGACCAACAAATGACCGATTCTGCCCCTCCAGCAAGGCTCATTCCACGGCCGCCCCTGACCGTTTATCTAGCGGCGCCACGCGGATTCTGCGCCGGTGTGGATAGGGCCATCCATATCGTTGAACTGGCCCTCGCCAAATATGGCGCCCCCGTCTACGTCCGCCACGAAATCGTGCACAACCGCTATGTTGTTGATTCTTTGAAGCGCAAAGGCGCCGTTTTTGTGGAGGAATTGGACGAGATCCCTGAGACCGATCAGCCCGTGATCTTTTCGGCACACGGCGTGGCCAAGTCGGTGCCGGAAGCAGCCCATAGGCGGAATTTGTTCGTTCTGGATGCCACTTGCCCCCTCGTCTACAAGGTCCATATCGAGGCCGCCCGGCTCTATGAAGATGGGTCGGAAATCCTTCTGATCGGCCACGCGGGGCACCCAGAGGTTGTGGGGACGATGGGGCAGCTGCCCGACGGGGCCGTGACGCTTATTGAGACGGTGGATGACGCAAGGTCGTTCCAGCCGCGCAACCCCGAAAAGCTGGCGTTTGTCACCCAAACGACGCTTTCCGTCGACGATACCGCCGAAATCGTCGGTGTCCTGAGAGTGCGCTTCCCGCAGATCGCAGCTCCGGCCAAGGAGGACATCTGCTACGCGACCACCAATCGGCAAGCTGCAGTCAAGTCGATGGCGCCGCAGATCGACCGCCTGTTTGTCGTTGGCAGCCCACAGAGCTCAAACTCTTTGCGCCTTGTTGAGGTGGCCAAGCGTGCAGGCTGCGCCGGAGCCATCCTGATCGATCGCGCCGATGATATTCCGTGGGACGACCTTGCCGGGGTGCAGAGCGTGGGGATTACCGCAGGGGCGTCCGCCCCCGAAGTGCTCGTCGAAGAAGTCATTGATGCCTTGCGCGAGAACTTCAACGTCAACGTTGAGACGATCGTAACGGCCCAGGAAAACATTGCCTTTAACGTTCCGCGCGAACTACGCGCGGCAACGGGCACCTAACGCACGCCCAATCCCGAGGCCAGAGAACTCAATGGCGGTCTACACCGAAGTCAACGACGAAGAGCTTGCGACCTTTATCGCCAGCTATGGACTCGGCATGCTTTTGTCTTTCAAGGGCATCGCCGAGGGCGTCGAGAACACCAACTATATGGTCCACGCCACGAGCGGCGCTTTCATCCTGACGCTCTATGAAAAGCGTGTGGCTCAGGCTGATCTGCCGTTCTTCCTTGGTCTCATGGAGCATCTGGCCAGCCGCGGTGTGTCTTGCCCCACGCCCGTCCGCGATCTTGAAGGCTGCAACCTCAATGAGATCTCCGGACGTGCCGCCGCCCTCATTACCTTCCTTGAAGGGTTCTGGGTGCGACGCCCCACACCGGTTCATTGCTTCGCTGTAGGGCGTGCGTTGGCTCAAATGCACTTGGCCGCGGAAGGTTTTGAATTGAAACGCGCCAACGCCCTTGGACTTGATGGGTGGCGCCCCCTCTATCGTCGCTTCGCAGACCGCGCGGACGAAATATCGCGCGACCTCAAGGACTTGATCGAAGGTGAGCTACAGACGCTGGAGGCGGGTTGGCCCACAAATCTTCCCCAAGGGATCATCCATGCGGATCTCTTTCCCGACAACGTCTTTTTCCTCGGGGACGAACTTTCAGGTCTCATCGACTTCTACTTCGCGTGCAATGACGCCCTCGCTTACGACGTCGCGGTATGCCTCAACGCCTGGTGCTTCGAGCAGGACGTTTCCTTCAACATTACCAAGGGTCGAGCCTTCCTTCGGGGCTACGAAGAGGTGCGACGCCTGACCCAGGATGAGCGCAACGCAATGCCGATGTTGGCACGCGGCGCTGCCATGCGTTTCCTGCTGACGCGAACTTATGATTGGTTGAATACGCCTAAGGACGCGCTCGTAAGTCCGAAGGACCCGGCCGAATATGTGCGCCGACTCCGCTTCCACCAAAGCGTGGGCGCAATCGAGGACTATGGAGTCGGGGAATCCAACCCATGACCTCGAGCAAGCCTGTGGTGATCTATACGGACGGGGCCTGTTCGGGAAATCCGGGCCCAGGCGGATGGGGCGTCATTTTGATCTACGGCGACCGCCGCAAGGAAATCTCAGGTGGCGAGCCGGAATCAACAAATAATCGTATGGAGCTGATGGCCGCCATCAGCGCGCTTGAAGCACTCAAGCGGCCAAGCCAAGTCGAGCTTCACACCGACAGCTCGTACGTCAAGAACGGCATCACAGCGTGGATCAACCGCTGGAAGGCGAATGGCTGGCGCACCGCGAACCGGAAACCGGTGAAGAATGCGGAGCTGTGGCAACGCCTCGATGAGGCCAGACTACGTCACGACATCGATTGGCGTTGGGTACGCGGTCACGCCGGTCATCCCGAAAACGAGCGCGCCGACGAGTTGGCACGCATGGCAATGGCGCCATTCCAAAGCTGAGGGCGTTTCGCGAAGCGTGTTCTAGAGAGATCGATCGATGAGCGTGCAAAGTGTTGCCGCACTCGACTTGTCGTGATCAGGCGGCGCATCTTCCACGTTCAATACTTTGACGACGCCGTCGTCGACCAGCATCGCATACCGCTTTGAGCGAAGTCCCAGGCCGAATCCCGACAGGTCGATATCGAGACCAATCTTCTTGGCAAAATCACCGTTGCCATCGGCCAGCATAAGAATCGTCTCAGCCGCACCTGTGTCTTTCGCGAATTGGGTCAGCACAAACACGTCGTTGACGGCCGTACAGGCGATCGTATCGACACCTTTCGCCTTTAGCTCTTCGATGCGCTGAACGAAGCCGGGAACATGCTGCTGTTGGCACGTGGGCGTGTATGCGCCAGGAATCGCAAAGAGAGCCACCTTCTTGCCGCCGAACACCTCAGCCGACGTTAATGGTGCAGGACCCTCTGAGCCCATGACAGTGAACGTTGCTTCTGGAATTCGCGCGCCGACGCTGATTGTCATTTGAGAACCTCTTTTGCCTTTGCCAGCGCGATCTTTATAGGCACAAAGAGAGCTTGGCTACCGAGATGTCAGGCGCGAGTCCCAGCTTTGCCGATCAGCGTATGTTAAACGCCGTTTCCGATTGGCCGGTATCGGACACGAGCGTTAGAAGGAGCGTCGCGTCCTTGATTTCTTCGATGTCGACGCCCTCTGACAGGTCCAGATCGAACGTCACGCGGCCATCGCCTTTGTCTGTTGTCTTTTTGGGTAGAGGCACATAGAGACCCGGCGGACCCTCGACGAACGCATCAAAATGCGTGGCCTCTGTGGGGAATTCTGTCTCGAGCAAGACATGTGGCCTCTTTGAGCCAAGCTCGCTCACCACCCGCGTCAAGGACGGCCTGCTCGACTGAGCATCATCTGCCTTTCGCGGAACGCTATCTAGGGCGGCCGAGAGTTGCACGGGCACAGCAGTTGAACTGTTTGCCGCTATCGTCAGTGAAAGCGCGGCTTCGGCAGGAATACAGATGTCTTTGCAGATGCCGTAGTCGAACTGGAGACGCAGCTCGATTGGCTTTGCCGGATCTGCAGGGACGAGCTGAACGGGAAAGACCACCATGTCCTTGTATCCAACGGTGTCGCCCGAACGGTCCGTGAATCGTTGCGGCGCCGGATAGAGCACTTGAGCCTTCGCCAGATTCTTCGACTTCGACCAGTCAAATGCCGGGGGTACCCCTCCGGCGTCACCGGGACTCCTCCAGTAAGTCTTCCATCCAATTGGCATTTGCACTTCGACGCCGGCCACAAGACCTGAGATGCTCTCAGTGCTACCGCCCGCGATGAGCCGGACGCGCGAGTTGTGTCCTTCGACCCACGGTGTGGAAAGCTGCCCTGTCGCGGCAAAGGCTGTTTCGACAAATTGTGTGCCAAGACACAAAACGGCCAGAGCCACTGAAGTTAGAAATTGTTTCATCGACTGAATTTAGGCCTCAGTTGGTTCAGCTTCCAGCCCTCACGGGCGTTCTAGCGTCTCGACGCTGCTCCGCAAATCACGAGTTCATGAAAAGGCCACGTCAAACCCCCAAATTTATGGCGACCATCTTTCGCCGCCATCTGCAATTGAGAGCTTCACAGTCCGGCTGCCAACGCGCTAGTCTTGGCCGATGAACATTCCTAGCTCACACCTTCCTGACGGCGATGACGGCTACCTAGACGGGCAGCTCCTCATCGCGATGCCCCTGATGTCGGATAAACGTTTCGCCCGCTCGGTGATCTACCTTTGCGCGCACTCAGAAGATGGCGCGATGGGCCTTATCATTAACCAACGCGCATCGCACATCAGCTTTCCCGACCTTCTCAAGCGGCTCAATATTCTGCCAGCTGAAGACGAAGACAGCCTTTCCAATGAAATCCGCACCATGGAGATTCATGTCGGCGGTCCGGTCGAGAGCGGTCGAGGGTTCGTACTGCATAGTTCCGACTACTTCGCCACGGGCTCCACGTTGCCCATTGAGGACGGCGTCTGCCTTACTGCAACCATCGATATTCTAAAAGCCATCGTGACAGGTGAAGGGCCCAACCGCGCGATGCTGGCTCTAGGTTACGCTGGCTGGTCTCCTGGTCAGCTTGAGAGCGAAATCCAGTCGAATGGTTGGCTAAACTGCCCTGCAGACATCGACCTGATTTTCGATCACGACATCGAGGACAAATATACGCGCGCCCTCGCTAAGATCGGCATCGACCCCTCGCATCTCGTTGGCGACGCAGGCCACGCTTGAGCGCGTCTCGCCCAGCGCGCGAGTAGGCTGCGCGGGCCTTGTTGCCAACCCGGCTATTTGTTCCGCCCGGTGGCGGGGGACACAGTCTCGCGGCTTCGCTGCTTCAGTCTTGGGGATGCCTGGGCCCCCTTGTCACCGCTCTGCTCAGGCGGCCAGGGAACGCCGGCAAGTTTGGCAAGACTTGCGGCCATGTGTGGGGGTAGCCCTGTCAGGTCCGGCAGTGAATTGGTGTTCGAAGACGCTTGACCGGCAGAGGGGTCCGGCTGTTGCGACAAGGCAGAGCCGAGGCGTTCTTCCGCTGTGGGAGCATCAGATTGCGCATTCAGCGCAGCGAGCATCGCGTCGGGATCGGGCGGCAGTTCCCGGCCGGGCTCACTGCTTGCGTGACCACCGTTGCCCTGCGACGCCCGCTGAACCGGCGGCGGCGCAGGTATGCGTGGTCCAGGCCTCGTCGTGGGCTGGGACTTGTCGCGGCCTGCCCCCTCATCAGCCTGGGCATTCGGTGGTGGCGGCGGCGATGTAAAACGAGCGCCTTGCTCGCCCCGCGAGGGCGGCGGCGGCGGCGGCACGTGCTCATTGGTGCGGCCGTGCTGCCGCGGCGGGGGCTGCGCTTGCCGCTCCATATCTGTGCTGGGAGATTGATAAGGCGGGGGACCCCGAGTGGCTTCGCCATTTTTTGGACCGGCCACGCCCGGCACGGGACGCGCCTTCGTGCGCACCATCTTGGTTTTGACTGTCTTGTCCTTTGGACTTTCCGCTGGCTTCGGTTGCGGTTTGGTGCGGAAAAGACTGCGCGGTCGCAGCTTCTTTTCTGCCGTGCGCACCATCTTGAGAAGTTGAAACACATCGCGCTCGGACATCGGCTCCCCATAGTAGAAACCTTGGGCATATTGGCAGCCGATGGACCGTAGAAACGCGACATCCTCCTGCGTCTCGACACCTTCCGCGACGACTTTCTTTCCAAGCTCCTGCGCGAGCGCCACCATCGAGCGCACGATCGGCGAACCTGATCCTGGTCCACCGCTCGATCGCACCAGTTCGCGACCGATCTTGATCGTATCGAATGGGAAGCGCTGCAGATAGGCGAGTGAAGAATATCCCGTTCCAAAATCGTCGAGAGCCAAGTCGGCGCCAGCACCGCGCAGCCATTCGAGAATCTCGGTCGCCTGCTCTGGATTCTCCATCACAAGATTCTCGGCAATTTCAAGCCGCAAAGAACCCTTGGGAACGATGTTCCGACCGAGGATATGACGAATCTCTTGGATGAGATTTTGGTTGAACACCTGACGGCTTGAGATGTTGACGCTCACGAACACCGGATGCTCGTCTCGCGGCAATTCTTTTTGCCAGCGCGCCGCTTCGTGCGCAGCGGCTAATAGGACATGCGAGCCCAGGCGCACAATGAGATCTGAGTCCTCGGCGACGGGTACAAAGTCCGTCGGGTTTAACAGTCCGCGCTTGGGATGTTCCCAGCGCACGAGCGCCTCGAAACCTGCGAGTTCTTCGGTCGGCAGATAGACGATCGGCTGGTAGACGACCTTGATCTGGTTCTTTTCCAGCGCATTCCTCAGCTCGCCTTCCATTACCGCGCGATCGTCGCTGGCACCGCGCATTTCCGGTCGGAAGATTTCAATTCGGTCCGCACCGCCCCGCTTGGCGCGATACATGGCGATCTCGGCCTCCTTGTAGAGGTTGAGATGACTTGATTGCTCGCCGTCGTAAACCGCCAGACCAAGCGATCCCGTGAGCACAATTTCCTGACCCGCAATCTTAATCGGCGCGCGCAGGGATCTGCGAATACGCTCGGCAAGAGAGGCCAACTCACGCGGCTCCTGGCGCTCGGCAAGAAGAACGGCAAACTGATCGCCACCGACACGCGCCAGTGTGTCTTGCGGGCCCAGATGCCGTTGAAGCCGCCGGGCAACCGTTAACAGGAGGCTGTCGCCCACCACCAACCCGAACGAGACGTTGAGGGTCTTGAATTTGTCGATGTCGAGAAAGAAGACGCTGGGACGGACTTTTTCGTCGCTCTTGGCCCGCAGGACAGCAACATTCAAACGGTCCAACAGTAATTCCCGGTTGGGCAGTCCGGTCAAGCTATCATGGACAGCGTCGTGCAAGAGGCGTTCGTGTGCGCGTTTGCTGTCGGTTACGTCACGCATCAGGCCAACGCAACGCAACGAGCGCTGATCCGCGCTCGGCACGCTCGCAGCCTCCAACTCGAACCACCTGTAGCTGTTATCGGCATGACGCATTCTAAAGTCGGTGCGGATTCGCGCACCGGCGCGCTCCTGAATCGACCAAAGGATCAATCGGAACCGCTCTTGATCGCTGGGATGCAGGTGCTTGACGAAATCTTCGACCTTGGTGGAGAGCTCACCTTGGCTCAACCCAAGAGACACTTCGATTTCCGGACTGACCTTGATTTCATCGCGCCTCACATTCCATTCCCAAACGGCGGACCCCGCACCATCGATGGCAAGAGCGCGAAGCTGCAACTCGGTCGGGTCCGCACCGTAAAACGGCTCACGCGAGCGGAATGCAAACTGTGTCACCGTGAAGCCGATCAAGATCAGGATCAGCACAAGACCGGCCACGAGAGCCGAAACGACGATTTCGCCGGATAGGCGGCCCGTGAGCGTCATCGCGGTACCAAAGATCCAAATCAGAAACAGGATCCAGGTGGGGATCAGCGACAAGGCCCGGTCTTGACCGCGCAAGGCGAGGAATAGTGTGAAGCCGGAGCCGACCGCACCGATCACCAGAAACGATGTCCGAGCGAACGTGGAGGCCAACCGAGGATCGATCACCGCAACGGCGACGAGGGTGAGCTGGGCGATAATCCAGACGGTGAACAGCATCCGGATGAGCCCATGCCAGAGGGCGATCCGCAAGAAGACAGACAGGAATATGACAAGGCTTGCCGCCACCGCGGCCTCACTCGCCGCTCGATATACGGCGTTGTCCTCCGGCCTGAGCTGGAACAGCTTGTGGAAGAAGCCGAAGTCAACGCAGAGGTAGGCAAGAACGCACCAAGCCACCAGCGCAGCACTGGGAAAGATCGCCTTATGGTTGGCTGCAAAAATGGCAGTGAGAAAGATTGCAAGAAGGCCCGTGAGGCCCAACATAATCCCATTGAAGAGCTGACGTTCACGCGACTCGAGCTGATACTCGAGTGGCTTCCAGAGAAAGATGCGGGCAAAACGCTCCGATGAAAGCTCGACCACGTACGTAATGGTTTGGCCCGGCTCAAGCGTTATTCGAAAGATGTCCGCGTGATCACTCTTGATGCGCTCAGGCACGAACCCGACCGAAGGCGTTGCCGCTTCGATGCGGCGGGCATCAAGATCAGGCCAAACCGCGCCTGAGCCAATAATCTCATAGCGTTCTGCCGTCAGCCACCGTTCGATCGGTTTGTCGGTCTGATTGGTGAGCGCAAAAACGATCCAGTTGGGATTAGTGCCAGCCGTCTGTGCCCCAACCGTCATTCGGGCCGTCATTCCGTCGCCGCCGGCCGCCGTCTCAACTTGAAGGCTATCGCCGCGACCTTCGTAGTATTCGCCAAGTGTGGTGATCTCGATGCGATCCTCGTCCGGAGCGACGACGATCGGCTTCAGAGCCCAGGCAGAACCGGGCAGGGCCACAAGCAAGTAGAACACCGCAAGCAGTGCCGACAGCGCAACGCGCGGGCAGGCGCATTCGCGCCCGCCTCTTCGCCCTGCCCTCGCGAACAACTGCATCATGCAGTCACCGTCTCCCGACCCGCCGAATCACTACGGTACAAATCCTCAGCCAGAAGTGCATATAGAATGTGGTCTTCCCAACGGCCGCTAATATTTAAGAACTGCCGCGCAAACCCTTCCCGCCGGAAATGGTTGCGCTCCAAAACCCGCATCGATGCGCCGTTGGCCGGCATGGTCGCAGCCTCCAGCCTGTGTAGATGCAGGTCAGAAAACGAAAATCCTGAAATCACCCGCACAGCCTCTGTCATGTAACCGCGCTTGGTGTGGGGCTGGCCGAGCCAGTAGCCGAGCACCGCGGCCTGTGTGACCCCGCGGCGCAGATTAGACAGCGTCAGGCCGCCAACGAGGCAATTCTCAACTTCGTTGAAGATCAGAAAGGAATACCCCGTACCCTCGCGCGCTTCGCGTTGGTAGTAGCGCACACGCCGGCGGAAGGCGCCTCTGGACAGATCATCGCGCTGCCAGACAGGCTCCCACGGCGTCAAGTGCTGACGGCTTCTATTTCTAAGTTCGGCCCAAGCGGCATAGTCACCCATCGACGGCGCGCGAAGCCAGACGTTCTTGCCACGCACGACTTCTGGAATGTCCGGTCCGCTGCTCGACCTCAGGAATGCCATGCGTGCTCCCTTGAAGGGCTAGATTACCGCAATGCTTTGTGCACGCCTCGCTTGGCTACGTGATCGGCTGCCACTACCGACAACCGCTATCGATGGTGCGCTGGCCGCAAGTTTTTCGACGAACTTGCGTACGCGCTCAGGCGTCACGTCGTCGACCTTCTGAATGAGTTCCCCAGCGGAGAGAATTCGATTGTGGCTGAGGAGCTGGCGCGCCATCTGCTCGGCACGCGCAGATGAGCTCTCGAGGCTCATCAAAAGGCCGGCTTTGAGCTGTGCCTTAGAGCGCGCGAGTTCCTTTTCGCTCGGGGCTTTTTCGGCGGCCCGTTTCATTTCCGTTCCGATGACGCTGATGAGCTCGCTCATCATGTCCGCTCCCGTTGCAGCATGGATCCCGAACAACCCGGCATCTCTGAGCCCCCATGCGCTTGAATAAATCGCATAGCAAAGGCCTCGCTTCTCGCGCACCTCCTGGAACAACCGGGAGGACATGCCGCCACCGAACAGACCGGAGAACACTTGGGCGGTGAAGTACTCGTCCTCTCGGTATGACGGACTGGCAAAACCCACCAGAAGATGGCTTTGCTCGAAGGGCTTCTGCGACGCACGTGTTCCACCGACGTAAATGGCCGGTTGTCCCCCCACCGTTCGTCGGCTCCCACTGAGCCCGCCGAATAGGGCCTCAGCGTGGCGGACGATGCGGGCGTGGCGCACCGCTCCGGCGGCCGAAATAACCATACTTGAGGGCTTGTAGCGGGCCTTCAGGAAGGCCTTTAGATCGATTGCCGTAACGCGCTTGACGCTGCCTGGCGTACCAAGGATGGCGCGCCCGACCGGTTGCTTGGGAAATGCCGCTTCCTGGAGCAGATCGTAGGCCATGTCGTCGGGGCTATCGCGCGTGGCGGCAATCTCCTGAAGGATCACCTGACGTTCTCCCTCCAGCTCGTCGGCCCCAAACGTCGGGTTCTGCACGATGTCCGCAATGATGCGGAGTGCAACCTCCTCGTCGCCCTTCAAGATCCGCGCGAAATAGGCCGTCGACTCTAGGCTGGTCGCCGCGTTGAGGTCGCCACCGAGCTCCTCGATCTCCTCCGCGATTTGCTGTGCTGTGCGCTCTACAGTCCCCTTGAAGGCCATGTGCTCCAAGAAGTGAGAGATGCCGTGCTCGCGATCGGACTCGTGACGTGCGCCGGTCGCAACCCACAACCCTAAAGAAACCGTCTCCAAATTCGGCATACGATGGGTCACGACCCTGAGGCCATTTGTAAGCGTGGTAACCTCTGGTTTCATTCCTGTCCCTCGCTGTATGCGCGGACAGACTCTTCAACTGTGGCCTCAATCTGAGCGAGGTCGTTGTCGATCGTCGTGAAGCGCTCCTGCGCCGTGAGCAGGCCGGAAAGGTGCGCGGGCAGAACCGGCCGCTCACCCACGATTTTTTCCATCGCATCTGGGAACTTGGCTGGATGCGCGGTCGCCAAGACCACTTGGGCCAAATCGCTGTCAGCCGAAATCACCCGATCAGCGGCGACCAGACCGCACGCCGTGTGAGGATCGGCAAGGTATCCGCGTTCGGCCTTGAGGCTGCGTATCGCGTCGGCAACGTCGTCCTCACTGGCTGCAGCAGCGGCAAAGTCGTGCCGGAATGTATCCAGGAGAGGGCCCAACTCAAAGCGGCCGGTATCTTTCAATGTTTGCATCTTTTTTCTGATGAGAGCCGCATCCCGACCCGAAGCCTCAAACAGATAGCGCTCAAAATTGGAAGAGATCTGGATGTCCATGGACGGTGATGAGGTGGCGACAACACCGTGCATCTCGTATGCACCGGTTGCGAGCGTTCGCGGCAGGATATCGTTCACGTTGGAAGCGATGACAAGCTGCGCGATGGGAAGACCCATGCACCTTGCCGCATAGCCGGCGAAAATGTCGCCGAAGTTTCCAGTCGGAACGGCAAACGAGATCGCACGGTTCGGGCCGCCAAGCGCAAGAGAAGCCGCGAAGTAATAGGTAATCTGTCCGGCAATGCGCGCCCAGTTGATCGAATTGACCCCGGACAATCGAACGCGATCGCGAAAGGCGTGGTCGTTAAACATTCCTTTCACGAGAGCCTGACAGTCGTCGAAAGTTCCGCGCACGCTGACGGCATGAACGTTGGACTCTTTGGGCGTGGTCATCATGCGGCGCTGGACGTCGGACACGCGCCCCTCAGGAAACAGGATCACGATGTCGACGCGCTGTGAGCCGCGAAACGCCTCGATTGCCGCACCACCAGTGTCGCCCGATGTCGCGCCCACGATGGTCGCGCGCTCGCCGCGCTTTGCCAGGACATGGTCCATGAGGCGCGCCAAGAGCTGCATCGCCACGTCCTTGAAGGCGAGTGTGGGGCCGTGGAATAGCTCAAGGATCCATCGGTTGGGCCCGACCTGGACGAGGGGCGTGACCTCGGGATGGTCAAAACGGGCATAGGCGTCCTGCGTCATGGCCAAGAGCTCAGCGCGGGTTATCGCCTCTCCGACGAAGGGATGAATGACTTCGGCGGCAATCTCGGCAAACGGCTTGCCGGAGAAGGCCGCGATCGCATCTCGGGAGAGCGTGGGCCAATCCTCGGGCAGATAAAGCCCGCCATCGCGCGCCAAGCCCGCAAGCAGCACGTCTTCAAATCCAAGCGCTGGCGCTTCACCTCTGGTCGAGATGTAGTTCAAACGTCGTGACCTCTGTTTTGAGGGGGTCCACTTGCCAATGCTCGCACCCTAGTGCGCAGGGCTGCGGGGAACAAGCAAGCGCCGGCGACTTTCAACGACGCCGTAGAAACAGGCCCAGATTGCGCCGTTCGGACTGTGCAGGGCACCTGCGTCAGCCAACCGGCCGCTCTAACCGAGAGATAGCAAAGAAGACAAATACGGCAAGGAGGGCGGCAGCGAGCCCATACCAGGTCAGTGCATATTCCAGGTGGCGGTTGGGCAGCTCAACGCGCGTCGTCCCACCCCGCGGCCAGCCCCCCGGCGGCGGCGGCTCGGCTTCCGCATCAACCATGAAGGACGCCAATCTAGGCTGGTCGGCGCCAAAGGCCGTGGCCGCCATCGCGTCCAGATCGCGCCAGTACCAGATGTTCTTGTCGACGTCATTGGCGGGCGTGAAGGTCCCGGGGATTTCTGCCGCGCGAACCAGACCCACGACCTCGACTTCACCGGAAACCTGCCCCTCGGGGCGCTTGGCAGCGTCCTTAAGTTCGAGGGGGACATAACCCCGATTGACGAAGACCACGCTTCCATCGGCCATGACCAGTGGCGTGATGACGTGATAGCCGGGTCCATATCGACTGTCGTGGGCGTAGAGATAGATCTCCTTGTCGTGCAGGAAATGGCCGTTCGTCGCAACACGCAGATATTCGATGCCTTCGCCGCTGCCTTTGCGCGCCTCAGCGTTGGCAAGGGCGACGGGCTCACCATGTGAACGCGCCGCGATATCGGCGATCAGACCCTGCTTCCACTCAAGACGCTTGAGCTGCCACGTGCCAAGGCCGAGCAGGAGAGCAATGCCCAGAACGGTCATCAACGCCGGCCAAAGCAAGCCCTTTGATTTCATTTCATTGAACATCGGGTAACAGCGCGCACCATGCCGGGTTCAGTCCGACGCAAGGCGCCCCTCCTCAGCCTTGTGCTTGTACTGCAAGGCGGTCAGCAGCGCCTTGAGGAAACGCAGCAGGCCAACCGCGAGGAGCGGGGTGAACACTCCCCATAGCACGACATGCACCCACACCGCCGGCTCGTAGGTGAACTCCACATAGAGGGCCAGGCCGAGAACCACAAACCCCAGGATAAAGATCGCAAAGACGGCCGGGCCATCTCCGGTATCGATAAAGTGGTAGTTCAGATTGCACGCCCCGCACTTATCCCTCAGCTCCAGGACGTTCTTGAAGAGCGGTCCCTTGCCGCAGCGAGGACAGCGCGCAAGCAGTGCTGCAACAACGGGGGAAACAGAGGTCTTGTTGGTGGTCACACCCACACTCCCAAAAAGACGCCTCCCTCAATCTAGCCAAGGAACCGCCAATGAGAAAGGCGGCGCTCTTCCCAGCGCCGCCCTTCGTTTCTGATGCGCCTTTGTCCTTAGAGCTGCACAGGATGCCCAGGATTTGGCCCTGCGCCCCAGACGTAGATGCTGGCAAACAGGAACAGCCAAACCACGTCAACAAAGTGCCAATACCAGGCGGCGGCTTCGAACCCGAAATGTCCCTTCGGCGTGAAATGGCCACTCATTGCGCGCAGTAGGCAAATGATCAGGAAAATCGTTCCGATGATCACGTGCGCACCGTGGAAGCCTGTCGCCATGAAGAACGTCGAGCCATAGATGTGGCCGCCGTAGCTAAACGCGGCATGGATGTATTCCCATGCCTGCAGGCCCGTGAAGGTTATGCCGAGAACGACCGTCAGGAAGAGCGCGAGAACCAGAGAGCCGCGGTCGTCCTTCAGGAGCGCGTGGTGCGCCCAGGTCGCGGTGACGCCCGAGGTGAGCAGGATCAGCGTGTTGAGAAGCGGAATGCCCCACGGATCGAAGGTATGTTCGAAGATACCCGGGGTGGGATCGCCGTTCGCCGGAATCGTTACGCCCGTTCCATCCGCCGGCACAGGCGGCCACTGCCCGCCGAGCAACTGATCGCGCACGACCATTCCCACTGTGGTGTCGCTATTCAGAAGATCATACACGCCGGCAGGAAAGAGGGAGGCATCGAAATAGGCCCAGAACCAGGCAAGGAAGAACATAACTTCCGATGCGATGAAGAGGATCATCCCATAGCGGAAGTGTAGCTGGACAACCGGCGTATGGTCGCCCTCTGCACCTTCACGGATGACGTCACGCCACCAGACAAAGGCGCTGGAAACGACGCCAAGTACACCCACTGCAAAGACCCAAGGTCCGTTCACGCCAAACAGGCCGGCACCGCCCCCAAGCGAGCGCATCCAAATGATGGCGCCGAAAGCCATGACCAGCGCCGAAATAGAGGCGGTTATCGGCCAAGGGCTTGGATTGACGAGATGGTAATCGTGATGCTTGGCGTGCGCGCCCATGTCTTTCTCCCGTAGTCCCCGTTAGGTGTTCCCAGTCGTGTGTTACATCGCGCCGATGTTTTTTTGATTGCACTCAGCGCTCTTGCTTATCGATTTCTAGCCTCCACTCGCCTTTTTGTCAGCGGTCGTCTGGCCAAGCTGCTTGGGCTCATCGACTGCATAGAAGGTATAGGAGAGCGTCAATTCAGATAGGTGAGCGGTGTCGTCGTCGTCGGCAAAAGCGGTATCGACAAAGAAGGATACCGGCATATCCGCGGATTCGCCCGGCTCCAGGCGCTGCTCGGTAAAGCAGAAGCACTGAACCTTATTAAAGTGAATGCCTACGGCTTCCGGCGTCACATTGAAGACGGCGGTCCCTGTGATCGGCCTTGTCGACGTGTTTGTGGCCCGATAGAACGCCAGCGCGCTCTCGCCAATCTTCACGTCGAGTTTTCGCTGAACCGGTTCAAAGCGCCATGGCAGATCCGATGCGACATTGGCGTCGAAATGAATGGTGAGGGTGCGGTCTAGCACGCGATCGGAGGGTTTTTCGGCGCGCTGCGTCGTACCTGCATATCCCGTGACCTGACAGTAGAGACGATAGAGCGGAACCGCGGCAAAGGAGAGCCCGACCATGCCCAACACAACGGCGGCGCACGACACAGCGATCACACGGTGACGCATTGCCACCGCTTTCTGATTTGCTTCGCTGCCGTTCGGCTCGGTCAATTCAAAGCTCCCATCGCGCCTTACAACGGCCGGTTCATCACGTTTCCGCCGAGGCGTATGATCGTTGCCAAATAGAACAGTATGACGAGACCGCCGAGAGCCAGCGCGATGGCAAGCGAGCGCATGCGTTGCCTCTTGCGGCGGCCCTGCTCGTCTTCAGCGTTGCTGTTCATGGCGAGTGTCACCGTCGTCGACCTCAAGCTATCCAGCGGGTCACAGCGTGCTCAACGAGCAGAACCGCGAACAACAAGAACAGATAGAGGATCGAAAATCCAAAGAGCTGGCGCGCGACCCGATCGGCTTCGCGGCCCTCAGTAATTCTGTAGACCTTCCAGGCAAGGTAAACGAAGACCGCGCCCAGGCCGATCGAGGCGATCGCGTATGCCGTGCCTCCCAGCCCAATGAACCAAGGCACAACGGCCAGTGGAGCCAAGATCAGCGAATAGAGCAGAATCTGGCGGCGCGTCTCGGCGGCGCCAGCAACAACGGGCAGCATCGGAACCCCGACGCGCTCGTAGTCGCGGCAACGGTACAAAGCCAGCGCCCAGAAATGCGGCGGTGTCCACATGAAGATGATGAGGAACATCACGACGCTTTCGATGCTGACTGAGCCCGTCACGGCCGCCCATCCGATCATTGGCGGAAAAGAGCCTGCTGCACCGCCGATGACGATGTTTTGCGGCGTGCGCCGCTTCAGCCACATCGTGTAAATGAAGACGTAGTAGCCGATCGTAAGGGCCAGCAACGCACCGGCTGTCCAATTCACCAGGACGCCGAGCGTCAGCACCGAGAACACCGACAAGACGGTACCGAAGCTTAAGGCCTCATCGCCGGTGAGCCGCCCGCGGGGAATAGGACGCGCTGCCGTACGCGCCATCCGCGCATCGATATCGGCGTCGTACCACATGTTCAGTGCGCCAGAAGCACCAGCGCCCATTGCGATGGCCAGCAACGCGACCAAGCCAATAAAGGGATGAATGGTCCCTGGGGCCGTGACCATGCCCGTCAACGCAGTGAAAACGACCAGCGACATCACGCGCGGCTTCATCAGCTCGACGAACTCGCCGACGCCTGGCTCATACGTAGAGCCAATCCGCTCAACCTCGCTCTCGACGCTCGTTCCCTGCATCTTTCTCAACCTTTTGCCTCGCAGGACGAGATCTGACCGCCCTGCTTGGCATCGTAGCGTCCTTTAGTGCCGCCGTCCGGCTGGCGGCTCCAAGGCTCGCGCTTCTAGCTTTCGACCGCAACGGGCGGAACATTCCGCCCCGCCCGTTGCCGTTCGAAACAAGTGACCACTCCTCAGTGCTGCGAAGCCTGGATCTTCGGCAGCGTCTCGAATGAGTGGAACGGAGGTGGCGAGGACAGTGTCCACTCCAACGTCGTGGCGCCCGCACCCCAAGGATTGTCGCCGGCCCTCTTGCGGGCAGCGAATGCCGCCACCATTCCGACAAGGAATACGATCGTTCCAACCGCGGTGATGTACGAGCCGGTTGAGGAGACGGCATTCCAGAATGCGAAGGCATCGGGATAGTCAACGTAGCGACGCGGCATACCGGCCAGCCCGAGGAAGTGCTGCGGGAAGAACAGCAAATTGGCGCCGATGAAGGTCAACCAGAAGTGCAGCTTCGCCAGCGTCTCGTTGTACATGTAGCCCGACATCTTCGGGAACCAGTAGTACCAGCCGGCAAAGATGGCGAACACCGCGCCAAGCGAGAGCACGTAATGGAAGTGCGCAACCACGTAGTAGGTGTCGTGTAGCGCGCGGTCGATGCCCGCATTGGCCAGCATCACACCGGTGACACCACCAACCGTAAACAGGAAGATGAAACCGAGCGCCCAGATCATCGGAACGCGGAACTGGATCGAGCCTCCCCACATCGTCGCGATCCACGAAAAGATCTTCACGCCCGTCGGGACCGCAATCACCATGGTCGCAAACACGAAGTAGGCCTGCGTGTTGAGGCTGATGCCGGCCGCGTACATGTGATGCGCCCAAACGATGAAGCCGACCAGTCCGATGGCCACCATCGCGTAGGCCATACCCAGATAGCCGAACACCGGCTTATTTGAGAACGTGGACACGACCTGACTGATCATGCCGAAGCCTGGCAGAATGAGGATGTAGACCTCAGGGTGGCCAAAGAACCAGAACAAGTGCTGGTAGAGCAACGGGTCACCACCGCCAGCGGCCGAGAAGAATGTTGTCCCAAAGTTGCGATCCGTCAGCAGCATCGTGATGGCACCGGCCAACACGGGCAGCGACAGCAGCAATAGGAACGCCGTCACGAGAACCGACCATACGAACAGCGGCATCTTGTGCAGAGTCATGCCCGGCGCACGCATGTTGAAGATGGTCGTGATGAAGTTGATGGCACCGAGAATTGACGAAGCACCCGCCAAGTGGAGAGCAAGAATTGCGAAGTCCACCGCCGGTCCTGGATGGCCGGATGTCGAAAGCGGCGCATAAACCGTCCATCCGGTACCGGCACCATTGCCTCCCGGAGGACCTTCTACGAACAACGACGTCAGCAGCAGCGCGAAAGCGACGGGCAGCAACCAGAACGAGACGTTGTTCATGCGCGGGAAAGCCATGTCCGGCGCCCCGATCTGCAGCGGCACGAACCAATTGCCAAATCCGCCGATCATAGCTGGCATGACCATGAAGAAGACCATGATCAGCCCGTGGCCAGTCACGAACACATTGTAGAGGTGGCCATTGGCGAAATACTGCAGGCCGGGCTCTTGAAGCTCCAGACGGATGCCGATCGAAAGCGCACCGCCCACGAGCCCCGCAAAGATTGCGAACACCAAGTACATCGTGCCGATGTCCTTGTGGTTCGTGGAGAACAGCCATCGTCCAATGCCGTAAGGCTCATGTTCATGATCGTCATGAGCCGCTTGTGTCGTGCTTCCCATTGTGCGTCCGCCCTGTCCGTTCGGTTAGTGCGTTTTGTCCCGACTATCGCCCGGGAATGATCGAGCTCTCGCCCCTTCTTTTTGAATTACTGCGCTTGCGGCGCGGCAGCCTCAGCAATCTTGCGCGAGCCTGCCTGCTCAAGAGCGGCCTCCTTGAGGAGGTCTTTCGCCTTGTTGAGAAGATTTTTCTTCTCTTTCAGCTTCTCGCGGCGCTTTTGCTTGTCTGGCTCAGCTCGTGCATCCGTGCCAGCCTGATTGGCGGCCTGCATCGCATCCAGCCAAGCCGTGAAGGTCTCTTCCTTCACGACGCGCACGCCGATCGGCATGAAGGCGTGATCCTTACCGCAAAGTTCCGAGCACTGGCCGTAGAAAATACCTTCGTGCGTTGGCTTGAACCACGTGCTGGTGATGCGTCCGGGGACGGCATCCACCTTTGAACCGAAGGAGGGGATCGTCCAGTCGTGGATGACACCATCAGGCGCCGCCGTCACAAGCATGTTGACGACCTTGTTGACGGGAACGACGACCTCGTTATCGACGGCGAGCAATCGCGGAGCCGGGATGCCCTCAGCAATCAGCTCATCGCGCGAGCTATCATCGAGCATGCGCGTCTCGAACTTGAAGCCGCCGTTATCGAGATACTCATGTTCCCAGTACCACTGGTGGCCGGTCGCCTTTAGCGTCAGGTCAGCTTTGGGATAGCTGTATTGGAAGTTAAGAAGTCTGAAGGAGGGGATCGCTATTGCCACAAGGATGAGGATGGGAATAACGGTCCAGGCAACTTCAAGAATTGTGTTGTGAGCCGTCTTCGATGGGTTTGGGTTCGAACTCTCTTTGAAACGGAACATCACGTAGAGCATCAGGAGCAGCACGAAAACGGTGATCGTCACGATGATAATGTTCACGAAATTGTATAACTTGTGAATCTCTTCCGAAACCGGCGAGGCCGCTGCCTGAAGTCCTATCTCGCCCGGCGATGGCTGCCCCATGCCGGCTAGTGCAGGTGCCGCCAAGAGAAACAGGCTCGCAAGCGCTAAGGCTGGCGCCGAGCAAAGCAGTCGTCTCAACATTCGTCCGCTCCTAGTGCTGCTCGGCTCTGCGACCGAGTCTCCTCCCCAACACAGATCACCTGCGTGATTGTCTCCGGCAAATAAACCCATGGCCTCCCGGCATCAGGCCTAAACCTATGCCGATGAACACCCCCGTAGGCAAGACACAGGTTCCCTGCTCAGCAAAAGAGCACAATCGTTTTCTATGTCTCAAGTCAAGCTTTATGCGGCATATCCACGCGCGGAGTGTCCTGAATATCCTGACTTATGTCGGCAGGCCGCGCAGAGCCCGGCACCATCCAAACTTTGGCCCGAATCCCAGCCGACGAGATAATGTACGATTTGAGGGGATGAACCTTCATCCTATGCAGGCTAGATCCTATGCAGGCTAGCGCTCGAACCGGTCCCGCGTCCCACCCTACCAAACCCTAGGAGCACCCGTGTGCGGTACGACCTTCTCGCCCACGCTTTCACACGCTGGAGCGTGCGCCGTTCACTGAAGTCTTTGCTGCACTGCGGCGGACACATCTTGGCAATCGCCGCCCTGTTCTTCGTCTGCCCCTCGACCATCGCACAGGAAGGCACCGTCAAGGCGCAGCACGGCGACTGGCAGATCGTGTGCAAAGAGCCGCCACCCGGCGCCAAAAACGAAGTCTGCGCGCTGGTACAGAGCGTGACGGCCGAGGATCGCAATAACATCGGCCTGACGGTATATTTTCAGAAGTTCTCGAATGGCACACGCGTCTTGAGGGTGTTTGCACCACTCGGCGTGCTTCTGCCGCCCGGACTCGGTCTGAAGATCGACGACAAGGACGTCGGCAACGCGCCATTCCTGCGTTGCCATTCTTTCGCGTGCTATGCCCAGGTTGTTCTCGAAGACAAGCTGATCGAACAGCTCAAGAATGGTAAGACGGCGATCTTCATCATCTTCCAAACAGAAGAAGCCGGAATCGGTATCCCCATTTCGCTCGCCGGGTTCAGTGCGGCACTTGACGAATTAAAGTAGGCGCAACCGCGCGCAGCAATTGGCGCGAACACAATAGTGCGCTCGCGCCATGCTGCCTCACCTGCGCGCAACGTTTGGTATGGTCCCCGCCGTCTAAGCGACTTTGCGCTGGCGGACCCGCTCAGCTGGTCTTTGCTGCTCGACTGGGTCGGGAAACGTTATGTACTCGTGGGCATCGCGCACCTTGTCAGCCGCGGATCCAAAAGAGTATGCGCTGAACCCCAATGGCTCCAGGGCCTCGACCATTTTGCCCGCACACTCCGAGTACTCCTGAAATGCCGTGTGCCAGAAATGCATTTGCTCGTTCATAAAATCTTGCGGCGTCCGGCACCGACTGAGCCGGCCGGGAAAATCGAAGTACGCCTGGCTCCGGCGGTTCAACAGCCCCAACGTCTCGAGCTGACAACGGCCGAAGCTTTTTACAATAGGGTCGTAGGCTTCGCCCATGGACTCAAGGCCACTGAAACAAAGGTGAAGATAAGTATGTAAGGGCGAACTGGCGTTCGCCTGCGCGCTTGATGCGACAGAAACCATCGTACGCCTCCCTGGGTCTGGACGGCCTTGTCTCGGCGGGGGAGCCTGGGCTGCGACCGTCTCATTCGAGGGCCTGGGCCCTCTGCTCAAAATACTAGCACTCGAACCGGTCCGAAGAATGACTGTATCGGTGCCCATCACATAAGAAAGCAGGGGATAACTATCTAGACCTCTTGGTCGTTGATGTGACTTCACAAGCTGTTGCTAAGACGCAGCGGCCTGCATCACTCGTACTGTCATCTGCTTTCCCGTGACGTTGATCCCATCGCTATCCAAACCCCTTGCGCGGTTCTAACTACGGTTGACTCTGCGCGACTTCTGCAGCTTCATCGTGAGATTGAACGCGTGTTTTGGAAAGCTGCGCTCGCGTAGCGCGTAACTCGTTCGCCTTCCTAGTCAACCTATGTGAATTTCAAACTGAGACAGTACCTGGGGGAGGCGACCACAGTTGCGTTGCGTTTTACCTTGGCCTGCAGCCGTATGGTCGGGGTGGCGGGATTGTTGTGCCAGCTCTGCACCCCAGTGCGTGCTGATGACCCGCCTCAGTGCGGTTGGCGCGAGGTTTGGGCGGGCGCCGACGTCTCCAGCCACAACTGGCTTCTTTATTCCGGCGCAACCATTGCACCCAACAGCGACATGTTCAGTGATGGGCTGCGCCTGCGTGCCGCAACGGGTTATGGCCAATATCGCTATAGCGGCGTGCGTGGCGGCGCACTTCAGTCTTTCACCGCGCAAACGTTCTTTACCGATGCGCTCGTAGGCTACCTGAAGAGACTCGGTCCGCTGACGGCGAAGGCCTTTGTCGGTGTTTCGGCGATACGGCACGACATTAGCCCAATCGATCCGGACAACCCGGTGCAAGGGGTCGAATACGGGCCAAAGGCCGTCGCCGAGCTCTGGCTCAACATGGGCTCCAATGCTTGGTCATCACTCGATCTCAACTGGACTAGCGCCTATGAGACGTATGCCGGACGTGTTCGCACCGGCTACCGCGTGTTTGAAGATGTCTCGATCGGTCTGGAAACGCTCGTCAACGGAAATGAACTGGACAAGGACGCCCGTTGGGGCGCGTTCGTTCGTTATGCGTGGGAAACTGGCGAGATCTCTCTTGCGGGCGGCATAGCTGGGCACTTTTTCGACGACGCCAACGCTGAGACGGAACCCTATGCAACGATCAACTGGTTGATGCAGTATTGAAGCACGTGCACTTCAATCGTTGGCGAAGACAGCGGATGCGACACGAACGACTTACAGCAGCATTGATTACTGGTGTCGGCCTCGTGGCGGCCTCAGGCCTTCCGGCCAGCCCCGCACAGGCTCAGACCTGTTCAACCGACCTTGTGACGGCGCGCGGAGAACCGGCAAGTTTTGAATGGCTCGCGCGCACGAAGGCCCGCGCCAACTGGCGTCGAAAGGTACGCGCAACGCCGGACCTGGGAACCCAATATTCAACCTGGTCCAAGGCCAAAAATGCCGAGGAGCGGTGCCTGACTGGGCCCGAGGGCACCGTCTGCGTGTTTTCCGCGGTCCCCTGCGCGCCCTGACCCCTTTTGGATCTCCCCCCTAGGCAACCTCCCCGCGATCGCTTCGGTTGGCCGCAAAACCAGGGCATCCAACTGGTAAGGGCCCCCCGTCGGAGAGTTGTTGATCACGCCTTGACGTTGCCAACATCCTGTGCAAACAAAACGGTCGTTCGTTTTGTTTTCGTCCGCACACCCCCATATCTTCAACATAGTTAACCACTCCAGAGCGCCGAAACACCGATGCCAAAACTCAAACCAGCCACCCAGGCCGCCCGCCGCGAGCACATTCTCGACGCAGCCGAGCTTTGCTTTGCGCGCGCAGGCTTCCATCGCACAACGATGCAGGACATCTGCAAGGAAGCGCAGATCAGTCCGGGCGCCCTCTATGTGTATTTCGCCTCGAAGGAGGATCTGATCGCGGGCATTGCAGAACGCGATCGCGCCGGTTTTGCAGAGCGCTTCGCTGAGGTCTCAAACGCACCAGATTTCATGAAAGCGCTGTCAGCGCTCGGCGAGCACTACTTTGCGGAAGAGCCTGCTTACAAGCGCACCATGTGCATTGAGATCGGTCTGGAATCGACGCGCAACGATCACGTCGGCGAGATCTATCGTTCCGTTGACCGCTACGTAAGTAAGAGCTTCGAGGAACTCTTCAGCCGGCTTGCCGCTGAGGGACGGATTTCCCCCGACGTCGACATTCCGACGCTGGCAAAAGTCTTCTTAATTATCGGCGACGGCACGTTCTGGCGCCGTGCGATCGACCCTGACTTTGACCCTCAGACGGTCGTACCAGCCGTCATGGACCTCGTTGGCAAGCTGCTCAATCCGGCCCCTGCAGAGGCACCTGCACCTTCCATTGAAAAGAAAGCGTTGGAGCCCAGCCGATGAAAAAGCTGCTCATCACATTGCTGGTCCTTGCCGCGCTGGCGGCTGGAGGCTACGCGGGCCGAGACAATCTGGCGTCAGCCATGGCGGCGTTCCAAGAATGGCGAACCGAACACACAAAGGCTGCCAAGACCGAGCCTAAGGGCACTCCGCCGCCTGCCGTTTCGGTGCTCAAGACTGAAGCTGCCCCCTTCACCGAGACGGTCGCAGTCACGGGCTCGCTCGTGCCTCGCGATGAGATTCTGGTCGCACCAGAAGTGGAGGGCTTTCGCGTTCTCGAACTCAAAGTCGACGAGGGTGACCAGGTCAAGAAAGGCGACGTTCTCGCAATACTGGTTCAAATTTCACTGAACGCCCAACTTGCACAGAACGATGCAGCACTGGCACGCGCGGAAGCGGCCATCTCGCGTGCCAAAAGCCAGATCGTTGAGGCAACCGCACGGCTCGAGCAAGCCAAGTCTGCCTTTGAACGTGCCAAGCCGCTGAAGAATTCAGGCTATCTGTCGGGCAGCACCTATGACGAGCGCGATGCTGCAGCTAAGACGACGCAGGCCCAGCTTGTCGCCGCCCGCGATAGCCTCAAGGTCGCACAAGCAGAGAAGGCCCAGGTCGAAGCACAGCGGAGCGAGCTTGAGTGGCGCCGCTCCAATACACAGGTGAAAGCCCCGGCCGATGGCTTGATCTCGCGCCGCACTGCGCGCATCGGCGGACTGGCCTCCTCGATCGGACAGCCAATGTTCCGCATCATCGCCAACGGCGAGGTCGAACTCGACGCTGAGGTGCTCGAGACGGAACTGGTGAAGATCAAGATCGGCCAAAAGGCGCGCGTCAACGTCGCCGGTGTCGGTGATGTCGAGGGAACGGTGCGTCTTATCTCTCCCGAAGTCGACAACGCCACGCGACTTGGACGCGTGCGCATTTTCCTGGGCGACGATCCCAGCCTCCACATAGGCAGTTTCGGCAGCGGCGTGATCACCACGGCACACAGCCGCGGCCTCGCTGTGCCTGCTACAGCAGTGATGTTCGGGCCCGACGGCGCGTTCGTTCAGGTCATACGAAGTGACCGCGTCGAAAGCCGCAAGATCAAGACCGGACTCGTCGCCGATGGATTCGTCGAGGTCCACGACGGACTTGCTGAAGGCGATATCATCGTCGCCAAAGCTGGAACCTTCTTGCGTGACGGAGACACCGTGCGCGCAATTCAGCCCAGTGCCAAGATCAGCGAGGCAAAATAATGCGCCTCAATATCTCAGCCTGGTCGATCCGCAAGCCCGTCCCGTCGATCGTGCTTTTTGCCGTGCTGACGCTGCTCGGCGTGATGAGCTTTATCAATCTGCCGGTGACGCGGTTCCCCAACATCGACATCCCCGTTGTCTCCGTAACCATTACCCAATCGGGTGCCGCACCGGCAGAACTCGAAAGTCAGGTGACGCGTGAGGTCGAGGATGCCGTCGCCAACATCACCGGCGTAAAGCACATCGTATCGACAATCACAGACGGTAGCTCGCAAACAGCGATGGAGTTCCGGCTTGAGGTCGATCAGGATCGCGCCCTGAATGACGTCAGAGATGCGATCGCCAAGATCCGCCAAGATCTACCCCGGACCATTGACGAGCCCATCATCCAGCGCATCGATGTTGAGGGGCAGTCGATCCTGACGCTCGCCGCCTCTTCTCCCGGCATGACGCTCGAAGAGCTGTCGTGGTTCGTCGACGACGTCATCAAGCGGAATCTTCAGGGCCTGAAAGGTGTGGGTCGCGTTGAGCGCTACGGCGGTGTCGACCGTGAAATTCGAATTCTGCTCGATCCAGACCGGCTTTTGGCGTTTGGCATTACAGCTGCCGAAGTAAACGCCCAGGTGCGCGCAACCAATGTCGATCTCGGCGGCGGGCGAGGCGAGGTTGGCGGCCAGGAGCAGGCAATCCGAACTCTGGCCGGTGCGCGGCGCGTTGAGGATCTGGCCGAAACCAAAATCGTCATTCCCGGCGGGCGCGAAGTGCGTCTCAAGGACTTGGGCCGCGTGATCGACGACGCCAGCGAGCAGCGCTCTTATGCGCGCTTCAACGGAGAGCCCGTCGTCACGTTCAGTGTGTTTCGCGCGAAAGGTGCTAGCGAGCTTTCGGTCGCCGAAATAGTCGAAGCCAAAATTGCAGACCTCAAAGCGCAGTATCCCAACGTCGAAATCACTAGGGTTGACGATGCCGTCAGCTATACAATCGGAAACTACCATGCCGCCTTGGAAACCCTCATTGAGGGGGCCGTACTGGCCGTCCTTGTCGTATTGGTCTTCCTGCGCAACGTCCGCGCGACATTAATTGCCGCCGTGGCGCTTCCTTTGGCGGCCATCCCGACGTTCTGGGCGATGAGCGCACTCGGTTTCTCGCTGAATCTCGTCAGCCTTCTCGGGATCACGCTTGTCACCGGCATTCTTGTCGACGATGCCATCGTCGAAATCGAAAACATCGTGCGCCACATGCGCACCGGCAAATCACCTTATCAGGCGTCGTTGGAGGCGGCCGACGAGATCGGTTTGGCGGTGATCGCCATCTCGCTAACGATCGTCGCAATCTTCGTGCCGGTCTCATTCATGGACGGCATCGCCGGCCAGTACTTCAAACAGTTTGGACTGACGGTTGCGATCGCCGTTCTCTTCTCGCTCTTGGTTGCGCGTCTCATCACACCAATGATGACGGCCTATCTCATGCGCCCTGTGCCAGAGAAAGAAGAAGGCGGCGGCCTCGTGATGAGGCTTTATGCGGGTTTCCTCGCAGGCACGTTGAAGGTGCGCTACCTCACGCTGCTGGTTGGCCTAGGGCTTTTTGCAGGCTCGATCTACGCCACGACGCTGCTACCGACGGGATTCATTCCTGATGAAGATACCTCACGCGTCGTCGTGTCAGCCGAACTGCCGCCAGGTGCCACACTTGAGGATACCCTGGCGACGACCGACGAGATGACCAAAGCCCTCAATAAGATACCCGAGGTGCAAAGCGTCTTTGCGCTCGGCGGCACCAGTCCGACGGGAAGCCTAGAGGTCCGCAAAGCTGCACTCTTTGTCCACCTGGTTCCCAAGACGGAACGCAAGCTGTCGCAAAAGACCTTGAAGGGAGTCATCTCTGAGAAGCTTGCCGATATCCCCGACACACGCGCTTGGTACGTGAACGAGCGCGGTGAGCGCGAGCTTTCGTTCTCAATTCTTGCTCACGATGGTGACCGGCTCGCTGAGGCGGTCAACAAGATCGAAAGCGGTCTGCGCAACGTTCCCGGCTTCAACAACGTCGCCGCCAGCACCTCGATCGACCGACCCGAGCTTCGCGTGTTACCCAAGTTCGATGCAGCAGCGCGCCTCGGCGTCTCGCCAGACCAGATCGCGCAAACAATTCGCGTGGCGACGATCGGCGACATTGGCGCCAACCTCGCCAAGTTCAACGCAGGCGATCGGCTCGTGCCCATTCGCGTACAGCTCGAGGAAAACGCCCGCACCGATTTTCAGCGGCTCCAAAACTTGCGCGTAACGAGCGCGCAGGGCAAATCGATCCCCCTCACGGCGGTGGCGGACATCGAATTTGGGCGCGGGCCCAGCTCGATTGATCGGTACGATCGTGAGCGGCGCGCCGTGATCGGCGTCGATCTTGTCTCTCGCTACGCGTTGAGCAGCGCCCGCGAAAAATTTCTCGAGGTCGTCGAAGAGCAAAAGCTGCCGGATGATGTTTGGCTCCAGCCGTCGGGCGATGCCGAGATTCAGGACGAAGTCGCCGAAGGCTTCCTTATGGCCATGGTCACCGGGCTCATGATCGTATTTGGCGTCCTCGTTCTCTTGTTTGGTAGCGTGGCTCAGCCCGTCACCATCCTCTTGTCGCTACCGCTGTCGTTCGGCGGTGTCGTGCTCGCACTCTTGGCGACCAACAACCCGATCAGCATGCCCGTCTACATCGGCATGCTGATGCTGATGGGAATCGTGACCAAGAACGCCATCATGCTGGTCGACTTCGCAGTTGAGGAGGTGGCCAGGGGAACAGAGCGGATCGAGGCGGTGATCGAGGCCGGACGCAAGCGGGCACGTCCCATTGTCATGACGACACTTGCGATGGTTGCGGGCATGGTGCCCAGCGCCCTGGCATTCGGAGACGGCGGCGAGTTTCGCTCGCCCATGGCCATTGCGGTGATTGGCGGCCTTCTCGTTTCGACGGTGCTGTCTCTGATCTTCGTGCCATCCTTCTTCACGGTCATGGATGACGTCGGCT
>Ga0315534_1000175_pt1 | contig 40176 bp, 35 predicted proteins | sample SalMarSW160240MG_FD_203094 | JGI IMG/M metagenome (GOLD analysis project Ga0315534, IMG submission 203094) | Salt marsh sediment microbial communities from the Plum Island Ecosystem LTER, Massachusetts, United States - Salt Marsh Sediment SW1602-40 ... | reverse complement strand
ACCGGATCGATAGACGGCAAACCCTTTGAAGGCGGCGCGGCCGAGGACGCTCCTGTCGTGCTCGGCAGCGGCAACTTCATTCCGGGTTTCGAAGAGGGTCTTAAGGACGCGCGTGCCGGAGATAGCCGCGAAATCGATGTAACCTTCCCCGACGATTATCCCGAAACAAAACTGGCGGGAAAGGCTGCGCAGTTTGCTGTGAAGGTCAAAGATGTGGCTGCGCCGGAAACGCCGGCGCTTGACGACGAGTTTGCCAAGAGCCTCGGCGTCGAATCGGTCGATACCTTGCGCGACACGGTCAAGCAGCGGTTGGAACAGGATCGAACCGCGGCTTCGCGGATGAAGGTGAAGCGCGCTCTGCTCGATGCTCTCAGCGAAGGCCATGACTTCGAGCTTCCGCCGACATTGGTCGACAACGAGTTCAAGACGATCTGGGATCAGGTGACCGCCGATCTCGAACAGAGCAAGCGCAGTTTCGAAGACGAAGGCACGACCGAGGAAAAGGCGCGCGAGGAGTATCGCGAGCTTGCCGCGCGGCGGGTCCGGCTCGGGCTGGTTCTTTCGGAAGTCGGCAACCGCAATCAGATCGCTGTGAGCGAGGACGAGATCAACCGGGCGCTGCTTGAGCGCGTGCGGCAGTTTCCCGGCCAGGAGCGCAAGGTCTACGATCATTATCGGAACAACCCGGACCTTCTGGCCGAATTCAAAGCTCCGATCTTCGAGGACAAGACGGTCGACTTCATCCTCGAATTGGCCAAGGTGACGGAAAAGGAGGTCAGCCCCGAGCAGCTCTATGCCGACCCTGACGGGGACCACGACCACCATGACCACGATCATGACCACGATCACGATCACGGCTCCCGGCGCCGCGGCAAAAAACGCGCTAAGAAGCGGGGGTAAGGGATCGCTCCAGCCCCCCCTTCCGTTTAGGGCGCGAACCCCATATGTAGTAGGACGAACGCACAGACAGATTCGCGTGGAACCCTCCACGCTCGCAGGACAGCAATGCCAGACCCCGCCGATATCTACCTGAACACGCTTGTGCCCATGGTCATCGAGCAGACCAATCGGGGTGAGCGTGCCTACGACATTTACTCCCGGCTGCTCAAAGAGCGGATCGTCTTCGTGACGGGACCGGTCGAGGACCACGTCGCCTCGCTGATTACCGCACAGCTCCTCTTTCTGGAGGCGGACAATCCGAAAAAAGAGATCTCGATGTATATCAACTCGCCCGGTGGCGTCGTGACCTCGGGGATGGCGATCTACGACACCATGCAGTTCATCAGGCCGGCGGTGGCGACGCTATGCATCGGGCAAGCCGCCTCGATGGGCTCGCTGCTGTTATGCGCCGGCGAGAAAGGCATGCGCTATGCGCTGCCGAATGCCCGCATCCTGTTGCACCAGCCGTCGGGCGGCTTTCAGGGCCAAGCCAGCGATATCGAACGTCACGCCGAGGACATCATCAAGATGAAGCGGCGGCTGAACGAGATCTACGTTCGCCATACTGGGCAGGAATACGATCTGATCGATCGGACGCTTGACCGCGATTATTTCATGTCGGCGGAAGACGCGCGAAATTTTGGCCTGATCGACGAGGTCATCGCCAAACGCCACCCGTTGGAAGAGAAAATAGAAAAGCTCGAGACGGTGTCTTAAGTCCACATACGGCGTAGCCTCAGCGCCCAAGCTAATCAGCCCAATTTGCGCGGTATCTGGCGGCGGCAGCGGGGGGCGAGTATGCCCCGCAGCGACGTATTGTTGGCTTTGCATCGCGCAGGAATCAGGGATTAATCAATCCTTGATAGTGGGCCCCTAGCATGCTGAGATTGTGCTTCGGGCAGCTTTTTGGCTGAAACGGGGCTCACGCTTGCGAGGCGGCGAGGATCACCGATGGTGCTGGGCTATGTTCAGCTTGGCGCCACCAGAATGAGAATGGATGATTGAATGAGCAAGGTGAGCGGAGCTGATTCGAAAAATACTCTCTACTGCTCTTTCTGCGGCAAGAGTCAGCACGAAGTCCGTAAGTTAATTGCCGGGCCGACCGTGTTCATCTGCGATGAATGCGTCGAGCTCTGCATGGACATCATCCGCGAGGAGAACAAGAGCTCGCTGGTGAAGTCGCGCGACGGCGTGCCCACGCCGATGGAGATATGCGCGGTCCTCGACGACTACGTCATCGGCCAGGACTACGCCAAGCGCGTGCTTTCGGTTGCCGTGCACAACCACTACAAGCGGCTCAACCACTCGACCAAGAATGCCGATGTCGAGCTGGCCAAGTCGAACATCCTTCTGATCGGGCCGACCGGCTGCGGCAAGACTCTGCTTGCCCAGACCCTTGCCCGCATCCTCGATGTGCCCTTCACCATGGCCGATGCCACGACGCTGACCGAGGCCGGTTATGTCGGCGAGGACGTCGAGAACATCATTCTGAAATTGCTGCAAGCCGCCGACTATAATGTCGAGCGGGCGCAGCGGGGCATCGTCTATATCGACGAAGTCGACAAGATCAGCCGCAAGTCCGATAACCCTTCGATCACCCGCGATGTCTCGGGCGAGGGCGTCCAGCAGGCGCTGCTCAAGATCATGGAAGGCACGATCGCGTCAGTGCCGCCGCAAGGCGGACGCAAGCACCCGCAGCAGGAGTTCCTGCAAGTCGACACGACGAATATCCTGTTCGTGTGCGGCGGTGCCTTTGCCGGGCTTGAAAAGATCATCTCCGCACGCGGGCGGTCCACCTCGATCGGTTTCGGCGCCAAGGTCGAATCGGTCGACGAGCGCCGCACCGGCGATATCTTGAAGGAGGTCGAGCCCGAGGATTTGCTCAAATTTGGCTTGATCCCGGAGTTCATCGGCCGCGTTCCGGTGATCGCGACACTCGACGACCTCGACGAGGAAGCGCTCATGCGCATCCTGAGCGAGCCGAAAAATGCGTTGGTCCGGCAATATCAGCGCCTGTTCGAGATGGAGGACGTGCAGCTGAGCTTCGCCGAAGAAGCCTTGCGCACGATCTCGAAGAAGGCGATCGAGCGCAAGACCGGCGCCCGCGGCTTGAGGTCGATCATGGAGGGCATCCTGCTCGATACTATGTTCGAGCTGCCGTCCTTACGCGGCGTCGAAGAGGTCGTCATCAGCTCCGAGGTAGTCGAAGGCAAGGCCAGGCCCTTGCGGATCTACTCGGACCGCCAGGAGGAGCTCGGATCGAGCGCCTGACGGGCTAGGCCGTCTTTCCTGCTTGCTAGGGTGGCCGAATCCCGCTCAAAATGGCGGGAAAAGGCGGTTCTGCCCGCCCAGAGCCTACTTGACGGCGGCCCTAGAGCACGCCACGTAGGCAGTGTGGCAGGACCTGTTGCCGCGAAGCCCTGAACACCCGTTGACCATCAGATTTGTGTTAACCAACGGGGCCAAAGGGCAGGGGGATAAAAGACTGAAGGTGGGAGCGCCCAGCGCTCTTGCTCCGCACAAGAAAGCGACGGAACTGCCATGACTGATTCGAGACCGTCCACGATCGAGGAAGGCGCGCCGGAACTCTATCCGGTGCTGCCACTTCGCGACATTGTCGTCTTCCCTTACATGATCGTGCCCCTGTTCGTGGGCCGCGAGAAATCGATTGCGGCCCTTGAGGAGGTGATGCGGTCCGACAAGCAGATTCTGCTCGTTGCCCAAAAGAACGCCAGCGACGACGAGCCCTCGACCGACGGCATCTATGCCACGGGGACGCTCGCCTCGGTGCTTCAACTTTTGAAGTTGCCCGATGGCACGGTCAAGGTACTGGTCGAAGGCACGCGCCGCGCCGCCATTCACCGCTATACCGACAACGAGAATTATTTCGAAGCCGAAATCGGGAGTGTTGCCGAGACGATTGGCGCCGAAGACGAGATCGAAGCGCTTGCGCGCTCCGTCGTGTCGCAGTTCGAGAGCTATGTGAAGCTCAATAAGAAGATCTCGCCCGAGGTGCTCGGCACCGCGAGCCAGATCGAAGACTATTCGAAGCTTGCCGACACGATTGCCTCGCATCTTGCCATCAAGATCGCAGAGAAGCAGAAGATTCTCGAGACAACCTCTGTCTCGGAGCGGCTGGAGCGCGTCTTCACTTTGATGGAGAGCGAGATCTCCGTGCTTCAGGTCGAGCGCAAGATCAGAAGCCGCGTCAAGCGTCAGATGGAGAAGACGCAGCGCGAGTACTATCTGAATGAGCAGATGAAGGCGATCCAGAAGGAGCTCGGCGACAACGAGGAAGGGCGCGACGATCTCACCGAGATCGAACAGAAGATCGAGAAGACCAAACTGTCGCGCGAGGCGCGCGAGAAGGCGCTTGGCGAGCTGAAGAAGCTTCGCCAGATGAGCCCGATGTCGGCCGAGGCCACCGTGGTCCGGAACTATCTCGACTGGCTGCTCACCATTCCGTGGGGCGTCAAAGGCAAGATCAAGCGTGATCTGGACGAGGCGCAGAAGATCCTCGACGAGGACCATTACGGGCTGGAGAAGGTCAAGGACCGCATCGTCGAGTATCTCGCGGTGCAGAACCGCACCAACCAGTTGAAGGGTCCGATTCTGTGCCTGGTCGGTCCTCCGGGCGTCGGCAAGACGTCACTGGGTAAGTCGATCGCGCGGTCCACGGGCCGTGAGTTCGTGCGCATGAGCCTTGGCGGCGTGCGCGACGAGGCTGAGATCAGAGGCCACCGCCGCACCTACATCGGCTCGATGCCCGGTAAGGTGATTCAATCGATGCGGAAGGCGAAGAAGATCAACCCGCTGTTCCTGCTCGACGAGGTCGACAAGATGGGCGCCGATTTCCGCGGCGACCCCGCTTCGGCGCTGCTGGAGGTGCTCGACCCTGAGCAGAACCACACCTTCAACGATCACTATCTGGAGGTCGACTACGACCTCTCCAATGTGATGTTCGTCACCACGGCGAATACGCTCAACATTCCCCCGGCCTTGATGGACCGCATGGAGATCATCCGGATTGCGGGCTACACCGAGGACGAAAAGACGGAGATTGCGCGCCGCCACTTGATCCCGGCGATGACCAAGGGCCATGGCCTTGAGCCCGAGGAGTGGAGCCTCGATGAGGACGCGCTCAAGGAAGTCATCCGGCGCTATACGCGCGAAGCCGGCGTACGTAATCTTGAGCGAGAGATTGCCAAGCTGGCCCGGAAATCCGTAAAGGAGCTACTCACCAGCGACAAGAAGTCGATCGAGATCACGGCGGAGAACCTTGAGGATTATCTCGGTGTGCCGAAGTACCGCTATGGCGAGGCCGAGCTTGAGGATCAGGTCGGCGTGGTTACTGGCCTGGCCTGGACGGAGGTCGGTGGCGAGCTCCTTACGGTTGAAGGCGTGATGATGCCGGGCAAGGGCAAGATGACCGTAACCGGCAATTTGCGCGATGTGATGAAGGAATCGATCCAGGCGGCAAGCGCTTATGTGCGGTCGCGAGCGGTCGATTTCGGCATCGAGCCGCCGCTGTTCGAAAAGCGCGATATCCACGTGCACGTGCCCGAGGGCGCCACGCCTAAGGACGGCCCTTCGGCCGGCGTTGCCATGGTCACGGCCATCATCTCGCTGATGACCGGGATACCGGTCAAACGTGAGGTGGCCATGACGGGCGAAATCACGTTGCGCGGGCGGGTTCTGCCAATTGGCGGGCTCAAGGAGAAGCTTCTCGCCGCGCTTCGCGCCGGTATCAAGACGGTGATCATCCCTGACGAAAACGCCAAAGATCTTACAGAGATACGGGATGAGCTGAAGAATGCGCTGGATATTCGCCCGGTGTCGCGCATGGAGGAGGTGCTGACGATCGCCTTCAGCCGGCCGCCTCAGCCGATCGCCTGGGATGAGGCTGGCTCTGAGAAAGCTCAAGTCGTTCCACCTAAGGACGAAACGCAGCCCGGCGTGACGGCGCATTAAGCGGACGGAACTGCCACTTCCCCCGATTGTTTGCTTTCGTTGCGTGGTCGGGCCAGGCCCGGCCATAGCCCCTTTTTGTTGATTTTCCGGGTTTTTTGCGCCAGTCATACATCACGTTTTGGGTGAATCGGAGCGTACCCACGCCCCGAGGGCTCATGAACCCTCTTGATGGGGCCCGAGCGAAAGGACGGAGACCCGTGAACAAAGCAGAGCTGATCGCCCATGTGGCGAAAGATTCTGAGCTGCCGAAAGATGCGGCCGAGAAGGCCGTCGAGGCGACCTTCAGCAACATTCAGAGAGCGCTCCGCGACGGAGAGACGGTACGGATCGTCGGCTTTGGCAATTTCCAAGTCACGCAGCGCAAAGCCTCCATCGGCCGTAACCCGCGCACCGGCGCGGAGGTCCAGATTCCGGCGTCCCGCGTGCCGAAATTCCGGGCGGGCAAGGTTCTGAAAGAGGCCTGCAACAGCTAGGCCCTCAGGCCGGACCTTCGTTCAAGGCGGAGCTTTGCATTTCTAGGGCAGGGCTTCGCCTTTTGTTTGGTATGGCAAGACCCGCTGGATTGCTCTATCGCGACCTGTAGGACGGGCGGTTAGCTCAGCTGGAAGAGCGCCTGGTTTACACCCAGGAGGTCGGCAGTTCGAACCTGTCACCGCCCACCACTTGCGCGCTAGCGGCGCGTTTTCCGCCCATATACCGGCCCGGAAGCGCCTCGGCGCTCGCCTTGACTTGGCGAATCCGAACTCGTACATGCTGAGAGGATCGCCTCTGGCTGCTGGTTGTGGCCCTTAAGGGGGGTGTAGCTCAGTTGGTTAGAGCGCCGGCCTGTCACGCCGGAGGCCGCGGGTTCGAGTCCCGTCACTCCCGCCATCGTTGGGCCCCCCTATACTCGGAAAGACCCGATCATGGGCCAGTTGCTTCAAGACTATTTGCCCCTTGTAATCTTTATTGGCGTCGCGTTCGTCATCAGTGCCGCGCTTCTGCTCGCGCCCTTCGTGATCGCCAAGAGAAATCCCGACCCGGAAAAGGTCTCGGCCTATGAATGCGGCTTCGATGCGTTTGATGACGCGCGCATGAAATTTGATGTCCGCTTCTACCTCGTCTCGCTCTTGTTCATTATTTTTGATCTCGAAGTGGCATTCCTGTTTCCTTGGGCCGTGGCCTTCGGCGACATTGGCGCTTTTGGCTTCTGGGCGATGATGATCTTCCTGGCCGTGCTCACCATCGGCTTTATCTATGAATGGCGGAAAGGCGCGCTCGAATGGGATTGATCCCTGAGCCCCAATTGGAGAAGGACGGACGGAGCGGCGGTATTATCACGCCGGGCGCGACGAGTTTCGGCCTGTTCTCCGAGGAGCTTGCCGATAAAGGGTTTCTGCTGACCACCGCCGACGATCTCATCAATTGGGCCCGCACCGGCTCGCTGATGTGGATGACATTCGGGCTCGCCTGCTGCGCCGTGGAAATGATGCAGGCGTCCATGCCGCGCTACGATCTCGAGCGGTTTGGCTTCGCCCCGCGCGGCAGTCCGCGCCAATCCGACGTCATGATCGTGGCAGGCACGTTGTGTAACAAGATGGCGCCTGCGCTTCGCAAGGTCTACGACCAGATGCCCGAGCCGCGCTATGTCATTTCCATGGGATCTTGTGCCAATGGCGGCGGCTACTATCATTATTCCTATTCCGTGGTGCGGGGATGCGACCGGATCGTTCCGGTTGACATCTATGTCCCGGGCTGCCCGCCTACGGCTGAAGCGCTTGTCTATGGAGTGCTGCTCCTACAAAAGAAAATCAGACGGACTGGCACGATCGAGCGCTAATCTAATTGTCAACTCCCGCCGGAGCCTTGATGGACGACGCTCTTAGCAAGCTCGCCGCTTATCTCGGCGACACTCTTGGACCGAAGCTGTTGAGCACGGAGCTTGCGCTCGGTGAGCTCACCATCGAGGTCGAGCGCGACGACATTGTCGAGGTTCTCACACTTTTGCGTGACGATCCCCGCTGCCGGTTTGGCTGTCTCATCGATATCTGCGGCGTGGATTACCCCGAGCGCGAGCAGCGCTTCGATGTCGTCTATCATTTGCTGAGCCCTTGGCTGAACCACCGTATCCGTGTCCGCGTCAGGACCGATGCCGCAACGCCGGTCCAAAGCGTTATCGGCGTGTTTTCAGGCGCAGATTGGTTCGAGCGGGAAACCTACGATCTATATGGCGTCTTGTTCGCCGGGCACCCGGACCTGCGCCGCCTTCTCACCGATTACGGATTCCAAGGCCACCCTTTGCGCAAGGATTTCCCGCTCACCGGTTTCGTCGAGCTCCGCTACGACGATACCGTGAAGCGTGTGGTCTACGAACCGGTGAAGCTGATGCAGGAATATCGCAGCTTCGATTTCCTCAGTCCGTGGGAAGGTATGGACAGTGCCATCCCTGGCGACGAAAAGGCCGGCGAAGCACCTGACCGGAACGGTAAGCCATGAAGCCGTCCCTCACGGCCGGGTTGAAGCACCGCTTTTCCTATAGGGTGCCCGACACCAAGACCGTTCCGTATCTTTATCCTGAATCGCCTGAGCTTCAGGCCATGCCGGAAGTGTTTGCCACCGGGTTCATGGTCGGTCTGATGGAATGGACCTGCGTGCAGTTGCTTGCACCTCATCTCGACGAAGGAGAAGGGAGCCTCGGCACGCATATTGACGTCTCGCACAAGGCGGCAACGCCTGTTGGCTTTACCGTCACGGTCGATGCGGAATGCGTCGAGGTCCGTGGGCCAAGGGCCTGGTTCAAGGTTGTGGCTCACGACGGCGTGGATGAGATCGGCGTCGGCACGCATGAGCGTTTCATCGTCAGCTGGGATCGATTCAATCGTGGCGTCGCGGGCAAGCTTGAGAAAGCATCGAGCGAGGTTGGCGCGTGATGGCGGAAACAGACATTCCGTCCGTCGAAGCCGATAGCGGCAAGCGGGAAGGGGACGACCGCAAATTCACCATCAATTTCGGTCCGCAGCATCCGGCGGCGCACGGGGTCTTGCGGCTTGTGCTTGAGCTCGACGGTGAGGTGGTCGAGCGCGTCGACCCGCATATCGGCTTGCTTCACCGCGGCACCGAGAAGCTGATCGAACACAAGACCTATCTTCAGGCGCTGCCTTATTTCGACCGCCTCGATTACGTGGCGCCGATGAATCAGGAGCACGCCTATTCGCTCGCGGTCGAGAAGCTGGTCGGCGTCACCGTGCCGAAACGCGCCCAGCTGATCCGGGTGCTTTACTCCGAGATTGGCCGGCTTCTCTCGCATCTCCTCAATATCACCACCCAGGCCTTGGATGTCGGCGCGCTGACGCCGCCGCTGTGGGGCTTCGAAGAGCGTGAGAAGCTGATGGTGTTCTACGAGAGGGCGTCAGGCAGCCGGATGCACGCGGCTTATGTCCGCCCGGGCGGAGTGCACCAAGACTTGCCGCCTGAACTCGTCGCCGATATCTACGCCTTCTGCGATCCGTTCCTCAAAGTGTGCGACGACATCGAAGGGCTCCTAACCGACAATCGCATCTTCAAGCAGCGCAATGTCGATATCGGGGTGGTGGAGCTCGAAGACGCCTGGGCGCGAGGATTTTCCGGTGTCATGGTGCGCGGCTCGGGCGCCCGCTGGGATTTGCGCAAAGCCCAGCCTTACGAATGCTATGACGAGCTTACCTTCGATATTCCCGTCGGCAAGAATGGCGACTGCTACGACCGGTATCTTGTGCGCATGGAAGAGATGCGCCAATCGGTGCGCATCATGAAGCAATGCTGCGATCGGCTGACCACGGAAATGGGACCGGTAACGGTCGAGAATCACAAAATGGTGCCCCCGCGCCGAGCCGAGATGAAAGGTTCGATGGAAGCCCTGATCCATCACTTCAAGCTCTATACCGAGGGCTACCACGTGCCGGAGGGCGAGGTTTATGCCGCGGTCGAGGCACCGAAAGGCGAATTCGGCGTCTATCTCATCTCCGATGGAACCAACCGGCCCTATCGGTGCAAGATCAGAGCGCCGAGCTTTGCGCATCTCGCCGCCATGGACCATTTGTGTCGTGGCCACATGCTTGCCGATGTCTCGGCCGTTCTCGGTTCGATTGACATCGTGTTTGGAGAAATCGACCGGTGAGGAAAAACAAGAAAACATGAGTGTCCGCCGTCTCGCCACCGATCAACCCGAGAGTTTTGCCTTCACGCCGGAGAACCTTGAATGGGCCCATGCCCAGATCAAGAAGTACCCGGAGGGGCGGCAAGCTTCGGCTGTTCTGCCCATCCTGTGGCGTGCGCAGGAGCAGGTGGGCGGATGGCTGACGGAGCCCGCACTCCGCTATGTTGCTGATATGCTCGGTCTCGCCTATATCCGCATCTACGAAATCGCGACCTTCTACACCATGTTTAACTTGGCGCCGGTCGGACGCCATTACGTTCAAGTGTGCGGCACCACGCCGTGCTGGCTTCGCGGAGCCGATGCGATCAAGGACACTTGCCGCCGGCTGATCGGCGCAAAGGACCATGTGACGAAGGACGGGCTGTTCTCCTGGACCGAGGTCGAGTGCCTTGCGGCTTGCGTCAACGCGCCGGTGGTTCAAATCGATAAGGACTATTACGAAGACCTCACGCCCGAGAGTCTGGAAAAAATCCTGAAAGATCTGAAGGCTGGCCGCGCCGTGACGCCGGGCCCGCAAGATGGGCGTCACGCTTCGGCGCCGATCGGGGGCCCGACCACGCTGACGGACCCGGAGCTCTATCGGAATGAGGCGCCGGACGAACGCGTTCCTCCGAAGCCGAAGCGGACGTCGCGCAAGAGCCAGAGTCCGGAGCCGCGCTGATGTTGCAAGACAAAGACCGTATCTTCAAAAATCTTTATGGCATCCATAGCTGGCGGCTCGATGCTGCACGCGCGCGCGGCGCCTGGGACGGGACTAAGGCGATCATCGAGCGCGGCCATGAGGCGATCATCGAGGAGGTCAAGGCATCCGGCTTGCGCGGCCGGGGCGGCGCCGGCTTCCCCACCGGGCTCAAATGGTCCTTCATGCCCAAGACCTCAGATGGGCGCCCATCCTATCTCGTCGTTAATGCCGACGAATCCGAGCCCGGCACCTGCAAAGACCGCGACATCATACGGCACGATCCGCATCTTCTGATCGAAGGCGCGTTGCTCGCCGCCTTCGCCATGCGGGCCCATGTCTCGTACATCTATATCCGCGGCGAGTTCATCCGCGAGCGTGAGGTCCTTCAGGCGGCTATTGACGAAGCTTACGACGCCAAGCTGATCGGCAAGAACAATGTCAATGGCTGGGATTTCGATCTCTATGTCAGTCACGGGGCCGGCGCCTATATTTGCGGCGAGGAGACGGCGCTGCTTGAAAGCCTCGAAGGCAAGAAGGGCATGCCGCGGTTGAAGCCGCCATTCCCCGCCAATGTCGGGCTCTATGGCGCGCCGACCACCGTCAACAATGTCGAGACCATTGCCGTCGTGCCGGACATTCTACGGCGCGGCGCCACCTGGTTCGCCTCGCTCGGCAAGCCCCACAATACTGGAACCAAACTGTTTTGCCTCTCCGGCCACGTGAACACGCCCTGCAATGTCGAAGAGGAGATGGGGATCCCTTTGCGTGAATTGATCGATCGCTACGGCGGAGGGGTATGTGGCGGCTGGGACAATCTGCTTGCCGTCATTCCCGGCGGCTCGTCGGTGCCTTGCATCCCGGCAAGCGTCTGCGCCGATCTCGATATGGATTTCGACAGCCTCAAAGCGGCTGACACGGCGCTTGGTACCGCCGGCGTGATCGTCATGGATAAATCGACCGATATCATTCGGGCCATTGGCCGCATCTCTTACTTCTACAAGCATGAGTCCTGCGGACAGTGCACGCCGTGCCGCGAAGGCACAGGCTGGATGTGGCGAGTGCTCGAACGCATGGCCAAAGGCGAGGCGGAGAAACGCGAGATCGACATGCTGCTCGATGTGAGCCATCAGGTCGAAGGCCATACGATCTGCGCGCTCGGCGATGCTGCCGCCTGGCCGGTGCAAGGCTTGATCCGCCATTTTCGGCACGTGATCGAGGAGCGCATCGACGCGCAAGCGACGAAGCCCATTTCGCCATCCGTTCCGGTCGCGGCGGAATAGGGACTTAAGGACCGAGGCTAATGTCCAAAATTATCATCGACGGCAAAGAGCACGAGGTTCCAGCGGAGATCACGCTGATCCAGGCCTGCAAGCTCGCAGGCATCGAGATTCCGCGCTTCTGCTATCACGAGCGCCTGTCGATCGCCGGCAATTGCCGCATGTGTCTGATCGAAATCGCCGGAATGCCGAAACCGGTGGCATCTTGTGCCATGAACGTCGGCGATCTCAGGCCATCGCCTGACGGCACGCCGCCCACGATCATCACCGACTCCGAAACGGTGAAGAAAGCCCGCGAAGGCGTGCTCGAATTCCTGCTTGTCAACCATCCGCTTGACTGCCCGATCTGCGATCAGGGCGGCGAATGCGATCTTCAAGACCAGGCCATGGCGTACGGCTTCGACGCCGGGCGGTTCGACGACAATAAGCGTGCAGTTGAAGACAAATATCTCGGACCACTGATCGGCACTTACATGACGCGTTGTATTCACTGCACGCGCTGTGTGCGCTTCATGACCGAGGTGGCGGGCGTGGACGAGCTCGGTGCGATCGGTCGCGGCGAGGATATGGAAATCACCACCTATCTAGAGCGGGGGCTCGATTCGAATCTGTCCGGAAACGTGGTCGATCTTTGCCCGGTCGGGGCGCTGACCTCCAAGCCTTACGCTTTCGTCGCTCGCCCATGGGAACTGACCAAGACGCCTTCGATCGATGCAATGGATGCGCTCGGCAGCGCGATCAGGGTCGATGCCCGTGGCCGGGACGTGATGCGGATCCTCCCGCGCATCAACGAGGCGGTCAACGAGGAGTGGATCTCAGACAAGACCCGCTATGTGTGCGACGGATTGCGCACGCAGCGGCTCGATCGGCCTTACCTCCGCAAGAATGGCAAGCTCGAACCGGCAAGCTGGGACGAGGCGTTCCGTGCCATTGCCGAGAGGCTTTCCGGCCTCGACGGTTCGCGTTTCGCAACGATTGCGGGCGACCTCGCCGCGGCGGAGGAAATGTTTGCGCTCAAGTCGCTCACCGAAGCACTCGGGTCCCCCAATATCGATTGCCGTCAGGACGGCGCCAAACTCGACCCGGCCCAAGGCCGGCCGACTTATCTGTTTAATTCGACCATCGCCGGCATCGACGAGGCCGACGCCATTCTGCTTGTCGGCACCAATCCGCGCCTCGAAGCGCCGGTGCTCAATGCCCGCATCCTGAAGCGCTCACGCCAAGCCTACGGGCAGGTGCCGATCGGATTGATCGGCGCCGAGGCCGATTTGACCTATGCCTACGATTATCTCGGCGCCGGCCCTGAAACTCTGGCGCAGGTTGCGAGCGGCTCTCATCCATTCCTGAAGACGCTTGAAGCGGCCGAGCGGCCCATGATCATCGTGGGACAAGGGGCTCTGGCACGGGCCGACGGCGCGGCCGTTCTGGCCCTTGCCGCCAAGACCGCACTTGCCATTGGCGCAATCAAGCCCTCGCTGCCTTGGAACGGCTTCAACGTGCTGCATACGGCGGCGGGACGGGCCGGCGGGCTCGACCTCGGTCTTGTGCCGGCCAAGGGCGGGCTTGATGTCGCGGCGATACTCGATGGCGCGGCAAGCGGACAGATCGAGGTCGTTTATCTTCTCGGCGCCGACGAGATCGACATGAACGGGTTAGGCAGCGCCTTCGTCATCTATCAGGGAAGCCATGGCGACGCCGGCGCCCACCGCGCCGACGTGATCTTGCCCGGCGCCGCCTATACCGAGAAAGAGGGGATTTACGTCAATACCGAAGGGCGCCCGCAAATGACTTCGCGGGCCGCGTTTCCTCCGGGCGAAGCGCATGAGGATTGGAAGATCGTCAGGGCGCTGTCGGGCGTTCTTGGCAAGCCGCTTCCGTTCGATACGGTGCAGCAATTGCGCGCCGAGATGTTTGCGGACCATCCTCATTTGGCGCTGCTCGATTCGATCACCCCTGCCGATGGCGCGGCCATAGAGCGTCTTGCCAAGCGGCCCGCGAAGCCCGGCAAGGACCGGTTCGAGCCTGCCATCTCCGATTTCTACTTGACCAATCCGATCGCCCGCGCCTCCGCGGTCATGGCGAACTTAAGCGCGCTTTACGGCGGCCATAACACCAAGGCGACAGGCACCGATGGCTGAGTTCTGGTCTGACTATGGTTTGCCGTTTGCGCTGATCCTCGCGCATACCGTGGCGCTGCTGGTGGTGTTGCTCGTTATCGTGGCTTTTCTGCTTTACGCCGACCGCAAGGTCTGGGCCGCAGTCCAAATGCGGCGCGGGCCTAACGTCGTCGGCCCCTGGGGTCTGTGGCAGTCTTTCGCCGATCTCCTCAAGTTTGTGCTCAAAGAGCCGATCGTCCCGGCCGGCGCTAACAAAGGCATCTTTCTGCTCGCACCGGTGATCACTGCCGGGCTCGCGCTGTCAGCGTGGGCCGTCATCCCTGTCGACAAGGGTTGGGCGGTCGCCGATCTCAATGTCGGCATTCTCTATGTCTTCGCCATCTCGAGCCTGCAGGTCTACGGGGTGATTATGGCCGGCTGGGCGTCGAACTCGAAATACGCCTTCCTTGCCGCTCTGCGTTCGGCGGCCCAGATGGTCTCTTACGAGGTTTCGATCGGCTTCGTCATTATCACCGTGCTGCTGTGCGCAGGAACGCTTAATCTCAGCGCCATCGTCGAAGCGCAAGACAGTGCGCTCGGCCTGTTCGGCTGGTACTGGCTGCCGCTTCTACCCATGTTCGTCGTGTTTTTTATCTCCGCTCTGGCCGAGACCAACCGGCCACCCTTCGATCTGCTCGAAGCGGAGTCCGAACTGGTGGCGGGCTTCATGGTCGAATACTCGTCCACGCCGTACATGCTGTTCATGCTGGGCGAGTATGTCGCCATCGTCCTGATGTGCGCGCTCGGCACGGTGCTGTTTCTCGGCGGCTGGCTGCCGCCCGTTCCGGTCGCCCCCTTCACCTGGATTCCGGGCGTGTTATGGTTTGCCCTGAAAGTCGCATTCCTGTTCTTCCTGATCTCCATGGTCAAAGCCATGGTGCCCCGGTATCGCTACGATCAGCTGATGCGGCTTGGCTGGAAGGTGTTTCTGCCGTTGTCGCTCGCCATGGTGGTGATCGTGGCCGCGATCTTGCAGCTTTCGCAGCATCTAGCTTGAAAGGAGGACAGGCGTGAAGCGCTGGGCCTCGGCTGCTAAGTCATTGTTACTTTTAGAATTTTTGTCGGCGTTCTGGCTCGCCCTCAAATATTTCGTGGCGCCCAAAGCGACCCTCAATTACCCCTTCGAGAAGGGGCCGCTGTCTCCGCGCTTTCGGGGCGAGCATGCGTTGCGCCGTTATCCTAACGGCGAGGAACGCTGCATTGCCTGCAAGCTGTGTGAGGCCATCTGCCCGGCTCAAGCCATCACCATCGAGGCCGGTCCTCGGCGCGATGACGGCACGAGACGCACCACGCGTTACGACATCGATATGGTGAAATGCATCTATTGCGGTTATTGCCAGGAATCTTGCCCGGTCGATGCGATTGTAGAGGGACCGAATTTCGAATTCGCCACCGAAACGCGGGAAGAGCTTTACTACGATAAGGAACGCCTCTTGGCGAATGGGGATCGCTGGGAGCGGGAGATTGCCAAGAACCTTGCGCTAGACGCGCCGTACCGGTGAGGGAGGTTCTGCGGATGCATGAAGGAGTGGACATCGCCTCGCGCCGGCCGGGAGCGATCTTTCTGGCGCGAACGAAAACCGGGTACGAGCCTGCCTAATGCTCAGCGCGTTATTCTTTTATCTGTTCGCCACGATGTGCGTCGGCGCCGGGTTGATGGTGATCTCCGCGCGGAACCCTGTGCATGCGGTCTTGTTCTTGATCTTGGCGTTCTTTAACGCCGCCGGTCTGTTCGTTCTGCTCGGTGCAGAATTTTTGGCGATGATTCTGGTCGTGGTCTATGTCGGCGCGGTAATGGTGCTGTTCTTGTTCGTGGTGATGATGCTCGACGTCGAATTTGCCGAGCTCCGAGCCGGCTTTCTAAAATATCTGCCGATCGGCGCCACCATCGGTCTCGTGCTTCTGGTCGAGCTGATCCTGGTGCTTGGCGCCTGGGTGATGACGCCGGAGATCGCCGCGCAAGCCCCGGCGCCCCCGCCCGCCGATATCGGCAACACCGAAGCGCTCGGGCTTATTCTTTATACGCGTTTCGTCTATCTGTTCGAAGTGGCGGGCCTGATCCTGTTGGTCGCTATGGTCGGCGCAATCGTGCTGACGCTGCATCACAAGCGAGACGTGAAGCGCCAGAAAATCGGCCGTCAGGTTAGCCGGACCCGTGCGGAATCGGTTGAACTGGTCGAGGTAGAATCGGGCAGGGGGCTGTCATGACGATTGGTCTGTCCCATTACCTCACCGTCGCCGCGATCCTGTTCACGCTCGGCATTTTCGGCATCTTTCTCAATCGAAAGAATGTCATCGTCATTCTGATGTCGATCGAACTGATGCTGCTCGCGGTCAATATCAATCTCGTTGCCTTCGCCGCGTTCCACGAAGATCTCGTCGGGCAAGTCTTTGCCATGATCGTGCTCACCGTGGCTGCGGCTGAGGCGGCAATCGGGCTCGCCATCGTGGTCGTGTATTTCCGTAATCGCGGCACGATCGATGTGGCCGAAATCGACCTGCTCAAGGGCTGATCGCTAACACTCATGTATCAGGCGATCCTCTTCCTCCCCCTTGTCGGTGCCATCTTCGCTGGCTTTATCGGGCCGTTTGCCGGCGCGCGGCCGGCGGAAGTCGTGAGCACGACGCTGGTCTTGATTACCGCGCTTTTGTCGTGGCTCGGGTTCTATGAGGTGGCCATTCTGGGGCAGGAGCAGCAAGTCGAGCTTGCCCGCTTCATTGTTTCTGGGGATTTCAAGGCAATCTGGTCGCTGCGCATCGACACGCTCACGGCGGTGATGCTGGTGGTGGTGACCACGGTCTCGGGCCTCGTTCATCTCTACTCGATCGGCTACATGGAGCACGACGACAGCCGGCCGCGCTTTTTTGCCTATCTGTCGCTGTTCACGTTCGCGATGCTGGCTCTGGTGACGGCCAACGATTTCGTCCAGCTGTTCTTCGGCTGGGAAGGGGTGGGGCTCGCGTCTTATCTTCTGATCGGCTTCTGGTATCACAAGCCGGCAGCCTACGCCGCGGCGATTAAAGCCTTCATCGTCAACCGTGTCGGCGATTTCGGTTTTGCTCTCGGGATCTTTGCCGCGTTCACGCTGTTCAACTCCGTGCAATACGACACGGTGTTCGCCTCGGCTCCGGACCACGCAGGCGAGACCATGCAATTCCTTGGGATGCAGGTCGACGCGCTGACGCTGATCTGTCTTCTTCTATTTATGGGGGCGATGGGCAAGTCGGCGCAGTTCCTGCTCCACACCTGGCTTCCCGACGCCATGGAGGGTCCAACCCCTGTCTCGGCCCTGATCCATGCCGCGACCATGGTCACGGCCGGCGTGTTCATGGTGGCGCGGCTGTCGCCCTTGTTCGAGCTTGCACCGATTGCGCTCGCTGTCGTCGCCATTATCGGCGCCACCACGGCGTTCTTTGCGGCAACCATTGGCCTGGTCCAGACCGATATCAAGCGGGTGATCGCCTATTCGACCTGTTCTCAGCTCGGCTACATGTTCGCCGCCGAAGGCGTCGGCGCTTATGGCGCCGGCATGTTTCACCTCTTCACGCATGCCTCGTTCAAGGCGCTTCTTTTCCTGACCGCCGGTGCGGTGATTCATGCGCTGCATGACGAGCAGGATCTCCGCCGCATGGGGGCGCTGCGCAAAGTCTTGCCCTTCACCTGGGCGATGATGCTGATCGGCACGTTGTCCTTGACCGGCTTTCCCTTCACGGCAGGATTTATGTCCAAGGACGCCATCATCGAGGCGACCTACGCGGCCCATTCCTGGGTCGGAAACTACGCCTTCTGGCTCACGCTCTCGGCTGCCAGTCTCACCGCGTTCTACTCCTGGCGGCTGATGTTTCTTGCCTTCGAAGGCAAACCGCGTGAGCCGAAAGAGCAACTCGAGCACGCCCATGAGCCGCCTTGGACCATGGCGGTTCCGCTTGCGGTGCTTTCCTTCGGGGCTCTGTTCTTAGGCCTGCTGTTCTTTCCTCTCTTTATCGGCGGAGACCAAGTCGAATTTTGGCGCGGATCGCTGGTCATGCATAGTGGCGAGCACCACGAGGTTCCAACCTGGGTGCTGTTGGCGCCGACCGTCGCGATGGCGCTTGGATTTGCCGTCGCTTGGTATTTCTACATCACCAACCCGCTCGTGCCGTTCGGCCTCGCCAAACGCTTCCGCGGCGCATATTTGTTCCTGCTGAATGCCTGGTATTTCGATGCGCTGTATGACGCGCTGTTCGTGAGGCCGGCAAAACGGCTCGCCCGCTTCCTGTGGAAAACCGGCGACGGCACGATCATCGACGGCATCGGTCCTGACGGGGTTGCCGCGCGCGTGATCGATATCGCTAACCGCGCCATGAGGCTTCAGACCGGTTACATCTATCACTACGCCTTTGTCATGCTGATCGGCGTGGCGCTGATCATCACCTATTTCCTTTTCGCCGGCGGAGGGCTCAAACCGTGAGCTATAGCTGGCCGATTCTGTCCACCATAACGTTCCTGCCGCTGCTCGGTGCGTTGCTCATCGGTTTGCTGCGCGGAGGGGATGAGAGTGCGCTTCGCAACGCCCGCTTCATCGCTCTTTGGACAACGCTAATCACTTTCGTGCTGTCGCTGGTCGTCTGGCGCGACTTCGACCCTCTCACGGCACAGTTCCAATTCGTCGAGCTGAGACCCTGGCTTGGTCCGATCACGTTTCACATGGGCGTCGACGGTATTTCCATGCCGTTCGTCCTGCTCACCGCTTTGCTCATGCCTCTGTGCATCCTGGCAAGCTGGATCGCGGTCACCGAGCGGGTGAAGGAATACATGATCGCCTTTCTGGTGTTGGAGACGCTGATGCTCGGCGTCTTCACCTCACTCGACCTTGTCCTGTTCTATTTGTTCTTCGAGGGCGGACTGATCCCGATGTTTTTCATCATCGGCATATGGGGCGGACCACGCCGCGTCTATGCCAGCTTCAAGTTCTTCCTCTACACGCTGGCAGGCTCGCTGTTGATGCTGCTCGCCATCATGGCGATCTACTGGGAAGCCGGCACGACCAATATCCCGGCGCTGCTGAACCATGGCTTCCCCGCGGAAATGCAGACCTGGCTGTGGTTTGCTTTTCTCGCCTCCTTCGCCGTGAAACTTCCGATGTGGCCCGTGCACACTTGGCTTCCTGACGCCCATGTGGAGGCGCCAACGGCGGGTTCGGTGATCCTGGCCGGCATTCTCCTGAAGATGGGCGGCTACGGTTTCTTGCGCTTTTCCATCCCGATGTTCCCACTCGCCTCCGCCGAATTCGCGCCGCTCATCTACGCCCTTTCGGTCGTCGCCATCATCTACACCTCGCTCGTGGCGCTGGCGCAGGAGGACGTGAAGAAGTTGATCGCCTATTCCTCCGTCGCTCATATGGGTTTCGTCACGATCGGCGTCTTCACCCTAACCATGCAGGGCTTGCAGGGCGGCATCTTCTTGATGTTGTCGCACGGCATCGTCTCGGCCGCCCTGTTCCTCTGCGTCGGCGTCATCTACGACCGCATGCATACGCGGGAGATCGCAGCCTTTGGCGGGCTCGCGGACCGCATGCCGCTCTACGCGTTCTGCTTTATGGTGTTTACCCTTGCCAATGTCGGACTTCCCGGCACCACCGGGTTCGTCGGCGAGTTCCTAAGCCTCGTAGGCGCTTTCCGCGTGAACACCTGGGTCGCTTTTCTTGCCACCACGGGCATCATCCTGTCCTCCGCCTATGCGCTTTGGCTTTATCGCCGCATCATCTTCGGCAAGCTCGAAAAGGCGAGCCTCAAGCACATTACCGACCTGACCTGGCGGGAAGTTGCGGTGATGACGCCGCTCGTGATCCTGACAATTCTATTCGGCGTTTACCCGGCGCCCATTCTCGATGTCTCGGCGACGTCGGTCGAGACGCTGATCAAGGGCTTCGATGCAAGTCTTGCCGCGGCCGAACAGGCGCGGCTTGCGCTTGTGCCTTAGGGAGCTTCGACCGTGCCACCTCTCGCCAATCTGGAGACAGTGCTGCCGGAGCTGACCGTGGTCTGCGGCGCCATGGCACTTCTGATGCTTGGCGTGTTCACTAAGAGGCCCCGCGGCGAGCTCGTCCTTTGGCTTGCTGTCATCATCCTGGTGCTGGCCGGTGTCTTTGTGGTGAGCGGCCCCTCCGAAACTGTGACCGCGTTTGGTAACAGCTTCATCGTCGATCCCTTCGCCCGTGTGCTCAAGCTGCTCACGCTGATTGGTGCGGCGACCGCGCTTGTCATATCTGTCGATTATTGGCGCGAGGATGGCGGATTGAAATTCGAGTTCCCGGTGCTCGTTCTGTTCGCTGCTTCGGGCATGCTGATGATGATTTCGGCCCACGATCTTATGACGCTCTATGTCGGGCTCGAACTGCAAAGTCTCTCGCTATATGTGGTTGCCGCGTTCAAGCGCGACTCGGCGCGCTCGGCGGAGGCCGGCTTGAAATATTTCGTACTTGGCGCGCTGTCCTCGGGCATGCTGCTTTATGGCGCTTCGCTCGTGTACGGATTTACCGGATCGACCAACTTTGGCGCCATCGCCGCGGCCGTCCAGCCCTCGGGCGCCAATCTCGGCCTGATCTTCGGGCTCGTGTTCTTGCTCGCGGGCTTCGCGTTCAAGATTTCAGCCGTGCCGTTTCATATGTGGACGCCTGATGTCTATGAAGGGGCGCCCACGCCCGTGACCGCTTTCTTTGCCGCGGCCCCCAAGCTTGCGGCCATGGCGCTCACGGTCCGCGTGCTTATCACCGCGTTTCCGGCGGTGACGATCGAATGGAAGCAGATCGTGGTGTTTCTTGCCATCGCTTCGATGGCGCTTGGCGCCTTCGCGGCTATTGGTCAGACCAATATCAAGCGGCTGATGGCCTATAGCTCGATCGGGCATATGGGTTACGCGCTGGTCGGGCTTGCCGCCGGAAGTCCCGAGGGCGTCGCCGGTGTGGTGATTTATCTTGCCATCTACCTTCCTATGACGCTCGGGACGTTCGCTTGCATCCTTGCCATGCGCCGGGACGGCCGCATGGTGGAAGATATCGAGGCACTATCTGGTCTTTCACGCACCAATCCGGTCATGGCGTTTCTCTTGGCGGCGTTGCTCTTTTCGCTTGCTGGGATTCCGCCTCTCGCGGGATTCTTTGCCAAATTCTATGTGTTCCTTGCCGCCATTCGTGCCGATCTCTTTGCGCTGGCTGTCATCGGCGTCCTGTTGAGTGTGGTGGCGGCCTACTATTATTTGCGCATCGTCAAGATTATGTATTTCGATGATGCTCCCGCGGAACGTTTTGAGCCCATGCCGACGACGCTTGCCGCCGTCCTTGGCGTCACCGGGGTTTTCGTCATCGCCTATTTTCTTTTTCCGGAACCGCTTGTCGGGCTAGCCACGTCGACTGCTAGCGCATTGTTTTAAATGACCTTTTTTGAGACCTCGTTGCCGAAACTGCCGCGCGGCTACCGCTTGCTCCGGATGGACATCGTCGATTCGACCAACGACGAAGCGAAGCGGCGGGCCGAGGCCGGTGAACCGGGCCCGCTCTGGATCTGGTCGGCACGGCAGTCCAAAGGCCGCGGGCGTGGCGGCCGCGAATGGATTTCCCGGCCCGGGAATCTTTTCGCAAGCCTGCTGATCTCGGTGAACTGTCCTGCGCGTATCGCGGTGCAGCTTGCGCTCGTCGCCGGGATCGTCGCCCACGATACCGCTGCCAAGTTGATCTCCTATGAAGGCCGGGACGAGCTTTTGCTGAAATGGCCTAACGATATTTTGATTTCCGGCAACAAGCTCGCCGGCATATTGCTTGAGAATGTCGGCAGCGGGGCTGAGAACCAATCGATTGTCGTCATCGGCACAGGCATGAATCTGGCAAGCCATCCGGACGTTCTTCCGCAGCCAGCCGCGAGCCTCGACAGCTACGGCACAACAGTCACACCCGCTAAAGCGCTCGAAGTGCTGGCCGCGACAACCGATGAATGGCTTGCACGTTGGGGGGAGGGATCATGCTTCCCCACGATCAGGCGGGCTTGGCTCGACCGCGCAGGCCCCACCGGCAGGCCTTTGTCTGTGAGGATCGATGGTGAGGAAACGGAGGGCGTGTACGCGGGGCTCGATGCCGATGGCGCATTGCGTTTGCTGACGGAAGATGGGCGTGAGCATTGTATCGCTGCAGGTGACGTCTTTTTCTTGAGCTAGCAGGCCCGCCCTCGACATGTCACGGAAATCTCGCGTGAAGGAAGCCGACTTCGTTTTTCTGCCGCTTGGCGGCGTGGGCGAGATCGGCATGAACCTTTACCTTTACGGCTACGGCCGCGAAGGCGCGCGCGAATGGCTTATCGTCGATATGGGCGTCACCTTCGGCAGCGAGGCTGAGCCGGGCGTCGATGTGATCCTTCCCGACATCAGATTCATCGAAGAAGAGCGGAAGAACATTGTCGGCCTTTTGCTCACACATGCCCATGAAGATCATTTCGGTGCCGTTGCCGATCTGTGGCCCGCTCTTGCAGGAATTCCGGTTTATGCGACGCCGTTTACCGCCGAAATGCTCAAGTCGAAACTGTTCGAGCTCGGCCTGGTCAATGGTTTTCCTTTGCAAGTCATCCCTCTTGGGGATCGCCGCACCATAGGCCCGTTCGATGTCGAGCTGGTCAGCATGTCTCACTCCATTCCAGAGCCTTCGGCCGTCGTAATCAGAACGCCGCTCGGTGCAGTGCTCCATACCGGGGATTGGAAGCTCGACGAGAATCCCTTGACCAGCGCGCCGACCGATGTGGCCCGGCTGAAGGCGCTCGGCGATGACGGCGTCGCCGCTATGATTTGCGACTCGACCAATGCAATCCGCGATGGAGTGTCTCCCTCGGAGGCCGATGTGGCGGCGGTGCTTGCGCGTCTCATCCGCGAGGCGCCGAAACGTGTGGCGGTTACCACATTCGCATCCAACGTTGCGCGCATCGGCTCCGTGGCCAAGGCCGCACGCGCTGCCGGTCGCGAGCTTGTCGTCGTTGGCCGGGCCATGTTCCGCGTGATCGAAGCGGCGCAAGCAACCGGTTATCTGCCCCAAAATCTTCATTTCCACGACGAGACGGTTTTCGACAGACTGCCGCCGCACAAGGTCGTTGCCTTGTGCACGGGAAGCCAAGGGGAGCCGCGCGCTGCCATGGCGCGGATCGCGCAAGACGAACACCCCAATGTCGAGCTTGATGAGGGCGATTGGGTGATCTTCTCCTCGCGCACCATCCCCGGCAATGAGAAGGCGGTCTCCCGTGTGCAAAACGCATTGTCCGATTTAGGCGTGGAGATCATCACCGATCAGGACGCGCCGGTCCATGTTTCCGGTCATCCCCGCCGCGGCGAACTGGAGCAGCTCTATCGCTGGGTCAAGCCCGGCAGCGCGATTCCAATGCATGGCGAGGGCCGGCACTTGGAAGCCCACGCCAAACTGGCCGAAAGGCTCGGCGTCAAGACCGTGGTGAGGGCGCGTAATGGAAGCATGGTGCGGCTCCTTCCGGAGCCCGCTCAAATTATCGATGACGTGCCGGTCGGGCGGCTTTACCGCGACGGCATGATCCTGACCCGCGCCGACCAAGGCCAGGTGCGGGAACGCCGCAAGTTGAGCTTTGTCGGCTCGGTTGCAGTGTCCGTGGTCTTGTCGGACAAGGGCGTCCTGCTCGCCGAACCGGAAATCGCCCTGACAGGGCTTCCGTTGGCCGACAGCGAGGGGACGTCCTTCGCCGAGATTGCCCGCGATGCGGTGGTCGGGACCATCGACAGCATTCCACGCCCGAAACGAAAAGATCAGGCCTTGGTGAGCGATGCGGTTCGCCGCTCTGTGCGCGCCGCAGTGAACCAGTCCTGGGGCAAGAAGCCGATGTGCTCGGTGCTTCTGACAGTGCTATAGAAACCGGCTGACGGAACTTCGTTGAACGGGAGAGTTTGGAATGATCGGCCGCCTGAATCATGTCGCCATTGCCGTGCCGGACCTTGCGGCCGCAACGCAGGTCTACCGCGATACGCTTGGCGCGCGTGTGTCGGACGCAGTAGATCAGCCCGAGCATGGCGTGACCACGGTGTTTATCGAGCTTCCCAATACCAAGGTCGAACTGCTTGGCGTGTTCGGGGAGAACTCTCCTATCGCTGCTTTTCTTGAGCGAAATCCCAACGGAGGCATTCATCACCTTTGCTATGAGGTCCCCGACATCCGTGCCGCACGCGACCGGCTGGTGGCGCAAGGCGCCCGCGTTCTGGGGCAAGGCGAACCGAAGATCGGCGCGCATGGAAAACCGGTTCTGTTTCTTCACCCGAAGGATTTCTGCGGGACCCTGGTCGAGCTTGAGGAGGCGTGAGCGATGAGCCTCGCTTTCGCCCTCGCGATCTACTTCATCATCTGGTGGATCGTGCTGTTCGCTATGCTGCCGATCGGCGTGCGCACCTCTGAGGAGGCCGGCGAGAAAGCCTCGCCGGGGACCGCCGAAAGCGCCCCGCATATGCCGAATCTGCTGCCGAAGATGCTGGCGACGACGGTCGTCTCAAGCATCATTTTCGCCGTGATCTACGCCATCATCGTGCATCACGTGATCACGCTCGACGATATTCCGTTCTTTCCGCGCTTTGAGCCGGTTCAGTGATCCCGGGCCGAAACAGGCGCAATAAACCGACCTTTTGGACAAAAAAAAGCAAGGCCTGACCGGCCTTGCTTTAGTAACGCTCTCCTTAATCTCTAATCCAGTCAAAGCTCTTTCGTCAGGTATGACAATAGAGATTTGCTAGTATTAGAGCGGCTGCGCTCTTACGCATAAGCACAATTGGCGCGCCCGGAGTTACTTCCTCCCAAGACTTGGACCAAGTCCAATCTCAACGCCTGACTTCGAGATCGCAACCGGTCCCGAACTCGGTGACGTTGTGGCCGGACCCTAACTCAGCAGCGCCAAATTGTCACCATGATTGTGACTGGGCGCCGGATATTTGTGCAAGACCGGCGACGATCTGCAGGGCGCACTCTAACACTCTGTAACTGGGAACGTTTTTTACGAACCGGCGCTTCGGCCTTCTGCCGTCGAATTGGGCAGCCGCGAGGCCGCAATCGCCGCGCCTCTACCTGCCGTTGCACCGTCATCAAGAAGCCCCGCATGCCATACCAGCGCGCAACAGTCTTCTAGCCGGTGACGGGCGCATTTTTCCCGGCATTGCTTAGGCGCGCGAAAGTAAGCTATTAGCCGCTCAAGGGCCCGGCGGGGAGGGGTAGGTCCTCCACCCATGCCATAGGCTCGTTTCCACCGGGCGAGGTGCCCCGCGCCCGTCCCCAACCCTTAAGCAGGCAGCGCCGATGCGCCTCAGCCGGTACTTCCTCCCGCTTCTGCGCGACGAGCCCAAGGAAGCCGAGATCGTCTCGCACCGGCTGATGCTGCGCGCCGGCCTTATTCGCCAGGCCAGCGCCGGCATCTATTCGTGGCTCCCCCTTGGCTTCCGCGTTCTTCGCAAGATCGAGGAGATCGTGCGCGAGGAGCAGGACCGCGCCGGCGCGATCGAGCTTCTGATGCCCACCATTCAGCCGGCCGAGCTTTGGCAGGAGAGCGGCCGCTACGAGGTCTACGGCAAGGAGATGCTGCGCATCAGCGATCGCCACGAGCGCCTCATGCTGTATGGCCCGACCAATGAGGAGCTGATTACCGCGATCTTCCGCGACGCCGTGAAATCGTACAAGGACTTGCCGCGCATCCTCTATCACATTCAATGGAAGTTTCGCGACGAGATCAGGCCGCGCTTCGGGGTCATGCGCGGGCGCGAATTCTTGATGAAGGATTCCTATTCCTTCGATCTCACGCTTGAAGATGCGCGAAAGTCCTACAACAAGATGTTCGTCTCTTACTTGCGCACCTTTGCCCGGATGGGCCTGAAATCCGTGCCGATGGTCGCCGAGACGGGCCCAATCGGCGGTAATCTCAGTCACGAATTCATTATTCTCGCCGAGACGGGAGAGAGTGAGGTCTATTGCCATCGGGATCTCATCCAACTCGAGCCCCCGAGCGCCGATCTCGACTACGAGTCGGACTTGTCGCCGATTACCGACGCCTTCACGGGAAAATATGCCGCCACGTCCGAGAAGCACGATGCCGAGCGGTTCGCACGCGACGTGCCGGAAAAGGACCGCTTGGCCGCGCGCGGGATCGAGGTCGGACATATTTTCTTCTTTGGCACCAAATATTCGGAGGCCATGGGGTGCAAGGTCCAGGGGCCTGACGGCGAATTGGTGACGGTGCAGATGGGTTCTTACGGGATCGGTGTGTCGCGGCTCGTCGGCGCCATTATCGAAGCCTCTCATGACGACGCCGGCATCATCTGGCCGCAATCCGTGGCACCTTTCGACGTCGGCTTGATCAACGTTAAGGCTGGCGATGCTGCGACGGATGCCGCCTGCGACAGTTTGTACGATAAGCTTCAAGCCGCAGATTTGAGCGTGCTGTACGATGACCGCGACGAGCGGGCAGGGGCTAAATTTGCCGCTATGGACCTGATCGGACTACCTTGGCAGATCATCGTGGGGCCGAAGGGAGTGGCAGCGGGCGAGGTCGAGGTGAAGGAACGCGCGACCGGTGCCCGCCAGAGCTTGACCTTCGAGTCAGCCTTGAATCGTCTTCGCCAATCGGCGGGTGAGACCAGTAAGGAAGCCGCATGAGCTCAGAGACTGGAAGTACGCGGGCGTTTGCCCCCTTCGAGTGGATGGTTGCGCTCCGCTATTTGCGAGCGCGCCGGAAGGAGGGCTTCATCTCGGTGATCGCCGGCTTCTCTTTCATCGGCATCATGCTTGGTGTCGCCACGCTCATCATCGTGATGGCGGTGATGAACGGCTTCCGCCAAGAGCTGTTCAACAAGATGCTGGGGCTGAACGGCCATGTGGTCGTGCACAGCCTCACCAATTTCACCGATTACGACGATGTGGCCACCAAGATTCGTGCGGTCCCAGGCGTCAAATTCGCGCTTCCCCTGGTCGAGGGGCAAGTCATGGTCTCGACGCCATCGACCTCGAGCGGCGCTCTGGTGCGGGGTTTACGCGAAGAGGACCTCAAGCAGCTTAAGGCCGTGTCCAACAATATCCGCTTCGGCACGCTCGATAATTTCGACCAGGTGCCCGGGGTCGCTCTCGGCACGCGGCTTGCGAACCAGCTAAACGTCAGGGTCGGCGATAAGGTCTCGCTGCTGACGCCGCGCGGCGCGTCCACCGCGCTCGGTACCGCCCCGCGAGTCAAGCGCTATCCAGTCGTCGCCCTGTTCGAGATCGGCATGTCCGAATACGATTCCAGTATTCTGTTCATGCCACTCAAAGAGGCGCAGCTCTATTTCAATCAGCCCAACGCCGTCACTGTGCTCGAGGTCGTGCTCGATTCCCCAGACGAAGTCGGCAAGCTTGCGCCTGAGATCGTCACCGCCGGCGGTTCGAGCATTTATGTCAGCGATTGGCGTCAGCGCAACGCAACTTTCTTCACTGCGCTTCAGGTCGAACGTAATGTGATGTTTCTTATCCTCACGCTGATCGTGCTGGTCGCCGCACTCAACATCATTTCGGGTTTGATCATGCTGGTGAAGGATAAAGGACACGATATCGCCATCCTGCGCACGATGGGCGCATCGCGCGCGGCTGTGATGCGGATCTTCTTCATCACCGGCGCGAGCATCGGCATTGTCGGCACGATCGCCGGGCTTTTGCTCGGGGTTCTTGTCTGCGTCAATATCGAGCGCTTGCGCGAGTTCATCGGCTGGCTAACCGATACGGAGCTATTCGCGCCCGAGCTCTACTACTTGTCGCAACTGCCGGCCGAGATGGACCCGGGCGAAACCATTTCGGTGGTCATCATGGCGCTTGTCTTGTCGGTTCTCGCCACGCTTTATCCGTCTTGGCGGGCGTCCCGTCTCGATCCGGTCGAAGCGCTGCGTTACGAATAGGGTTGAAGGTGGATAGCAAGACCTCACCAGTGCTTCGGCTTGATCGGCTCGAGCGCTCCTATACGCAAGGCAATCGCCGCATTGAGGTGCTGAAGGGCGCGAGCGCTTCCTTCTTCCCCGGCGAAACGGTTGCACTGCTCGGTCCGTCCGGCGCCGGCAAGTCGACGCTGCTCCATATCGCCGGGCTTCTCGAACGTCCAGACGACGGTCAAGTGATCATCAACGGCGTCGATAGCGGAAAGCTTCCCGACAACGAGCAAACGAGGCTGCGCCGCATGGAGGTCGGTTTCATCTACCAGTTCCACCATCTCCTGCCCGAGTTCTCGGCGCTCGAGAATGTGGTGCTGCCGCAGCTCATACTAGGGCTCAGTCGCGAGCGCGCCGAGGCCCGGGCCAAGGAGCTGCTCAAGTCGCTCGGTCTCGAGCAACGCTGGGATCATCGCCCGGCGCAATTGTCCGGCGGCGAGCAGCAGCGCGTGGCCATTGCCCGGGCCGTCGCCAACGAACCCAAAGTGCTCTTGGCCGACGAGCCGACCGGCAATCTCGACCCGCATACCGCCAACCGCGTCTTCGAGCAGCTATTGAAGCTCGTGCGTGAATCGGGCGTAGCCGCCGTCGTGGCGACGCATAATCTCGATCTCGCCGCCCGCATGGACCGCACCCTTCGGCTCGTGGAAGGGCGTCTCGTCGCCGAAGAGGTAGTGGTGGCTGAAGCCGAGGTCATCTAGCCTCAAGCTTGAAGAGAACAAAAGAAGAACATAAACTGAGCCCGACCGCCAGCGGGAAACCGGGGATTACCGGGGGCAAGCCTTCGACCCGGGCCACGAATCCCGTCAGGGTCCGGGGACGCAAGCTGAACGCAGGATAGGAGACATGGCAGCCGAAGGTCAGCCCTTTGTGCATCTGAAGGTGCATTCGGCTTATTCGCTGCTTGAGGGCGCGCTCACCATTCAGCGGCTTGCAGCGCTCGCCCGGGCCGATGACGCGCCTGCGCTTGCTCTGACCGACACGGACAATTTGTTCGGGGCGCTGGAATTTTCCGAAACCCTGGCCAAGGCCGGTGTCCAGCCGATTATCGGTATGACGCTGTCGCTGGCGTTCGCGAGCAAGGCGCAGACACCCGGTCCGGGTACCGATCCGCACAGGCGCCGCGCCGATGGGCGCATCGCGCTCCTCGCCAAAGACGCGCAAGGCTATGCCAATCTCATGGGTCTCTCGACCGAGGCCCATTTCGCCGCGAGCGAAACGGGCGAGGTGGTCACCGACATTGCCGATCTTGCGAGCCGGGCCGAAGGGCTCATTGCTCTGAGCGGCGGACTTGAAGGGCCGATTGATGCGAGCCTGGCCGAAGGCAATATCGAACTAGCCCGTTTCCAGGCTGAACAGCTGAAAAACATTTTCGGCGATCGGTTCTATATCGAGCTTCAGCGTCACGGGCTGCCACAGCAACGGACAGTCGAGCCGCTTCTGCTCGAGCTCGCATACGATCTCGATCTCCCTATCGTCGCGACCAATGAGCCCTATTTTGCCACCGCAGAAGACTTCGAGGCGCACGATGCGCTGCTCTGCATTGCCGCAGGGAGCTATGTCGCCGTCGACGACCGGCGGCGCTTAAGCCCTGAGCATTATTTCAAGACGAGCGACGAGATGCGGGCGCTGTTCGCTGACCTGCCCGAAGCGTTGGACAGTACGGTCGAGATTGCGCGCCGCTGCGCCTATCGGCCGCTGAAGCGCAAACCGATCCTTCCGCCATTCCTTAGCCCGGATGCCGCTTCAAGCGCGGGCGACGGGACCGAAGCCGAAGAGCTCAGGCGCCAGTCGGAACAAGGTTTGAAAGAGCGGCTCGCTCAGCACGGCATGGCGCACGGCCATGACGCGGAGGCTTACGCCGAGCGCCTTGCCTTCGAGCTCGATGTCATCACCGGCATGAACTATCAGGGCTATTTCCTGATCGTCGCCGACTTCATCAAGTGGGCCAAGGCTCAAGGCATTCCCGTAGGGCCAGGCCGCGGATCGGGGGCGGGCTCGCTGGTTGCTTATGCGCTGACCATCACCGATCTCGATCCGATCCGCTTCGGGCTGCTGTTCGAACGCTTTTTGAATCCCGAGCGCGTGTCGATGCCCGATTTCGACATCGACTTCTGCCAGGACCGGCGTGACGAGGTGATCGCCTATGTGCGCGAGCGCTATGGCGCTCACCGCGTCGCTCACATCATCACTTTCGGTAAGCTTCAGGCTCGCGCGGTCCTACGCGATGTCGGCCGCGTGCTGCAGATGCCGTACGGCCAGGTCGATCGCTTATGCAAGCTCGTGCCGATGAACCCAGCCAACCCCGTCACGCTCCCACAGGCCATCGCCGGCGAGCCGCGCCTTCAGGAGGCACGCGACGCAGAACCGATTGTCGCCAAGCTACTCGATATCGGCCAGCGCCTCGAAGGTCTCTATCGCCATGCCTCGACCCATGCGGCCGGCGTCGTCATTGCCGACCGCCCCCTGATGGAGCTTGTGCCGCTTTACCGGGATGCGCGGGCGCAATTGCCGGCCACGCAATTCAGCATGAAATGGGCCGAGGCTGCGGGACTGGTAAAGTTCGACTTTCTCGGACTAAAGACCCTGACCGTCATCGAGACGGCACGGAAGCTCATAGCCCGGCGGGGGATCGAGATCGATGCGGCCAAGATTCCGCTCGACGACGCTAAGACTTTCGACCTGCTGCAAAAGGGCGACACGGTCGGCGTGTTCCAGCTCGAAGGTCAGGGCATGCGCGATGCGTTGCGGAAGCTCAAGCCCGATCGTTTCGAGGACATCATCGCCATCGTGGCGCTTTACCGGCCGGGCCCGATGGACAATATCGATTCCTACGTGAACCGTAAGCATAGGCGCGAGTCGATCGAGACGCTGCATGACTCGATCGTGCCGATTCTCGACGAGACGTATGGAGTCATCATCTACCAAGAGCAGGTGATGCAGATTGCGCAAGTGCTGTCGGGCTTTTCGCTTGGCGAGGCCGATCTGCTTCGCCGCGCCATGGGCAAGAAGATCAAGAAGGAGATGGCGGCGCAGAAATCCCGCTTCGTCGACGGCGCAATCGCCAACGGCGTCGACCGGGCGCGCGCCGAATATATCTTCGAGCTGGTGGCAAAGTTTGCCGGCTACGGTTTCAACAAATCGCATGCCGCCGCTTACGCCCTGATCGCCTATCAGACCGCCTACTTCAAAGCCAACTATCCGACCGAGTTCCTGGCGGCGTCGATGACGCTGGATATGGGCAATGCCGACAAGCTGAGCGGTTTCGCGCAAGAGGCGCGGCGTCTTGGCATCCGTATCGACCCGCCTTCGATCAACCGCTCGGAGGTCGATTTCATCCCGGGCGAGGATTCGATCCGTTATTCGCTTGCGGCGTTGAAGAATGTCGGCCGCCAGGCGGTCGAGCATCTTGTCGATGAGCGAAACGAGAGGGGGCCATTTGGCGACATTTCGGATTTCGCCCGGCGGCTCAATCCGCGTTTCATCAACAAACGGGCCTTGGAGACGATCGCGGCGGCCGGTGCGCTGGACGAACTGGGCGTCGATCGCGCCACCGCGTTTGCCAACGTCGATCACCTGATCGCGACAGGCAACCGTTCGCTTGAGGCGAGCGCCGAAGGCCAGGACGATCTGTTTTCCGGGGAGGGGCAGACACCGCCTCCCATCGAACTCCGCGCCGAACGACCGTGGGTGCCGACCGATCGGCTGTCGCGCGAATTCGAGGCCGTCGGCTTTTTCCTCACCGGCCATCCGCTCGACGACTATAAGGAGGTGCTCGAGGCCCTCGGCGCTGAAACCTGGGTCGGGTTCGCCGCCAAGGCACGTGCTCGCCGTGTGGTCGGCACGTTGGCCGGCACCGTGCTTCATGCCCGCGAGCGCAAAGGCAAGACGGGCAATTCCTACGCGTTTGTGGCCTTTTCGGACCCGACTGGACAGTTCGAAGCCGTGGTGTTTTCCGAAGCGCTGGCGGCCGCGCGGCCTCTGCTAGAGCCCGGGACCGCGGTTTTGCTCCAGGTCGAGGCCGAGGCTGACGCCGAAAGCGTCAGGGTCAGAGTCCACCGCTTCGACTCGCTTGAACGTGCCGCGGAGGCCTGCCACGCGGGCATGAAGGTCTATGTCGAGGATGTCCGTGCGCTGGCGCCCCTCGCCGAGCAGGCCGGAACGGGCGGGCAGGGGCAGTTCCACCTCGTGCTGCGTCTTGAAGATCTCTCCAGCGAAGTGGAATTCGTGCTGCCGCAAGGGATCGATTCCACCCCGCGGCAAAGAAGCGTGCTCAAGCTCCTGGAGGGCGTGGCTCAGATCAGGGCTCTTTGAGGCGCCGGGCCACGAGGTCTTCGGAAGCTGCGGGACTTGCCAAGGGGGAAGGCGCTCCCTATAAACCGCACCATCTCACACGCGGGACGCTAAGCGTCACTGAGGCTTCCCAGCCTTGGCGCTCGCTCCGGTGACTTGGGGGGTAAAACTCCCGGTCTTCCTGTCCTGCGGCGGCAAAACCGGAAAAAGGAGTTCGCAGTCCCATGGCACTGCCCGATGTCACTATGCGCCAGCTGCTCGAAGCCGGCGTGCATTTCGGTCACCAGACTCACCGCTGGAATCCCAAAATGGGGCCGTTCATCTACGGCTCCCGCAACAACATTCATATTATCGATCTCACCCAGACCGTACCGCTGCTCCATCAGGCGCTGGTGACCGTGTCTGATGTCGTGGCCAAGGGCGGCCGCGTTCTGTTCGTGGGAACCAAACGCCAAGCCTCGGAGGCCGTGGCCGATGCGGCCAAATCGTGCGCTCAATACTTCATCAATCACCGTTGGCTCGGCGGAACGCTGACCAATTGGCGCACCATCTCGAACTCGATCAAGCGGCTCAAGTCGCTTGAAGAATTGCTGCAAGGCGACACGCACGGCCTCACCAAAAAGGAGCTGCTCCAGCTCACCCGCGAGAAGGACAAGCTTGAGCGGTCGCTCGGCGGCATCAAGGACATGGGGGCGCTGCCGGATTTGATATTCGTCATCGATACCAACAAGGAGTCGATTGCCATCGCCGAGGCGCGCAAGCTCCATCTGCCGGTGGTGGCCGTGGTCGACTCGAACAGCGATCCCGACGGCATTAGCCATCCGATCCCCGGCAATGACGATGCCGGACGGGCCATCACCCTTTATTGCGACCTGATCGCGCGCGCGGCAATCGATGGGATTGAGCGGGCGCAAGGCGCGGCCGGAAACGATCTCGGTGCCGCCGAGGAGCCTATTCCTGAGCAGGGCCTCGCGGGTGAGGGTGACGAGAACTCCGGAGAGACCGAACAACGGCCGCGAAAGAAGGCTGAGCGTGGCGAGGCCAAGGGCGGAGGGAAGGCCAAGACCGACGGTAAGAAGTCCGGCCGCAAGCCGAAGGCTGCCGCATCGGAGGAGAGCACCGCCGCATCGAATGAGAAGCCTGCCGAAGCGGAAGAGCAAACTTCCGAGACCGAAGACAAGAACGATTGAGGCGAGGCATGGCAACGATTACCGCAACCATGGTGAAAGAGCTGCGCGACAAGACCGGCGCAGGCATGATGGATTGCAAAGCGGCGCTCGCCGAAACCGACGGCGATATGGAGGCTGCGGTCGACTGGCTGCGAGCCAAGGGGCTGGCCAAGGCCGCCAAGAAGGCTGGACGCGTCGCTGCCGAAGGGCTGATCGGACTTGCCGCCAACGCGAAGGAGGCCGCGCTCGTCGAAGTCAACTCGGAAACGGATTTCGTCGCGCGCAATGAGACGTTCCAGACCATGGCCTCAGGGATCGCCAAAGCGGCCGTCGCCGCCAAGGGAGACCTCGACAAGCTGCTCGAAGCCAAGTTTCCGGACGGGACCTCAACCGTCGCCGATACGCTCAAGGAGATGATCGGTACGATCGGCGAGAACATGACGCTGCGCCGTACCGCCTTCATCGACGTCGAAAACGGGACTGTGGCAAGTTACGTGCACAACATGATGGCCCCGGGGCTCGGCAAGATCGGAGTCATCGTCGCGCTGGAATCTAAAGGCGAGCCGGAAGAACTTGCGGGCTTCGGCAAGCAGGTTGCCATGCATATTGCCGCGGCTAATCCGCAAGCCGTCGACGTCGAAAGCCTCGATGAGGCGGTCATCGCGCGCGAGAAAGCCATTCTGACCGAGCAAGCCAAGGAATCGGGCAAGCCTGCGCCGGTGATCGAGAAAATGGTCGAAGGCCGCTTGCGCAAATTCTATGAAGACGTGGTGCTGCTTGCGCAAGCCTTCGTGCACGATCCGGACCAGACGGTGGCAGCGGCCATGGCCGACGCCGAGAAGGCGGTAGGCGCTCCAATCAAGATTACCGGCTTTCGCCGGTTCGCGCTCGGTGAAGGGATCGACCGCACCGCGGACGAACCGACCTAACGGCCGGGATTCGATTGCAAGCGGGAGGAGGGCTGATGGCAAAGACCCCAACGGCCAAAGACCTTCGCTATCGCCGCGTGCTCTTGAAGCTCTCAGGAGAAGCCCTTGCCGGTGACAAGGGCTACGGCATCGACCTCGATGTGCTGGCGCCGATCGCGCGTGACATTGCCCAGGCTGCCGCCTCCGGTGCCGAAATCTGCCTCGTCGTCGGTGCCGGCAATATCTATCGCGGTCTGATCGCGGCGGCCGGCGGCATGGGCCGCGCGCGCGCCGACTATATGGGGATGCTCGCGACGGTCATGAACGGTCTTGCGCTTCAGACAGCGATGGAGAGTGAGGGCGTGGCGGCACGGGTTTTGTCGGCGATCCCCATGCCCACCGTGTGCGAAGCCTATATCCGCGACAAGGCGCTCGATCATCTTGCCAAGGGGCGGGTGGTGATTTTCGCCGGGGGGACCGGGAACCCCTATTTCACCACCGATACGGCGGCAGCCTTGCGGGCAGCCGAGATGGGCTGCGATGCGCTGCTCAAGGCCACCCAGGTCGATGGGGTCTACAGCGCCGACCCGCGAAGCGACCCCGGCGCGCACCGCTACGATCGGCTCTCCTATGACGAGGTCCTTAAGCAAGATTTGCGTATTATGGACGGGGCCGCGATCGCCCTTGCCCGGGACAACCGGATTCCGATAGTTGTGTTTTCAATCAAAAGCCAAGGCGGTCTGGCGGACGTCTTGAAAGGAAAGGGCTTCTCGACCACGATCGACAGCGCAGGGGGCTGAGCAGAATCGTGACCTGGAGGCCTTGGGCCACGGCTCAAGGCAAATTTTGGCGCGGAGGCGGGAAATATGGAGACCTTCGACCTTAAAGAGATTGAACGGCGGATGCGCGGGGCTCTCAGCGTGCTGAAGCAGGAGTTCGGCGGCTTGAGGACCGGTCGGGCGAGTGCCAGCCTGCTCGACCCGATTTCCGTAATGGCTTATGGCAATCCCACGCCGCTCAATCAGCTTGCCACGGTCAATGTTCCAGAGCCGCGCTTGATCACTGTACAGGTCTGGGACCGGAGCCAGATCGGGGCCGTAGAACGTGCCATCAGGGAGTCCGATTTGGGGCTGAATCCTGTTGTCGAGGGACAGCTCATGCGTCTGCCGATTCCCGAACTGAACGAGGAACGCCGTCAGGAGATCGCCAAGGTCGCTCACAAATACGCCGAACAGGCCCGAGTCGCAGTGCGCAATGTTCGCCGTGACGGCATGGAACATCTCAAGCGCGCCGAAAAAGATCACGAGATGGGCAAGGACGAGCACCACACGCTGTCAGCCAAGGTGCAGGAATTGACCGACAAAATTATCAAGGAAATTGACGAGGCCCTTGCCACCAAGGAAGCCGAGATCATGCAGGTATGACGAAGCGATGCCACACCACATGCCGTTGTCATTTACACGGAGCTGAACGTGACCGTTGCAATGGATAAGCTGGCTTGGCGGGCGGCCGATAGACCGGCAGTCCTTCACGTTGCGATCATCATGGATGGTAATGGGCGCTGGGCTGCCGAGCGTGGCTTGCCGCGAGCCGAAGGTCATCGCAAGGGCGTCGAAAGTGTCAGGCGCACGGTCGAGGCCGCGCTCGAACTCGGCATCACCCATCTTACGCTGTTCAGCTTCTCGTCCGAGAACTGGACGCGCCCCAAACAGGAAATCAATGATCTTTTCGGTTTGTTGCGCCGCTTTGTCCGCCGTGATCTGGCCGATCTGCATAAGAATGGCGTGAAGATTCGGGTGATCGGCACGCGGAGCGGTCTTGAGGCCGATCTTCTCCGGCTGATCGACGACGCCGTCGATCTCACCAAGAACAATACCACCCTCAATCTCACCGTCGCCTTCAACTACGGGTCTCGCGACGAGATCGCCCGCGCCGCCCGCCGCATCGCCGAGGCGGTCGCCGACGGGTCTCTTGCAGCCAGCGACGTAACTGAAGAGCGGTTCGGATCCTATCTCGATACCGCCGAACTTCCCGATCCCGACCTTCTGATCCGCACCAGTGGCGAATTGCGTCTGTCGAATTTCCTTCTTTGGCAGCTCGCTTATGCTGAATTCGTATTCGTCGACACGTATTGGCCGGACTTTTCGCGAGAAGACTTGGAAGCGGCTGTCGCCGAATATCAGCAGCGCAGCCGCCGGTTTGGCGGCACTTCGGCGAGATCGACCGCGTGACCCTGACGGGAGCGCACTCTACCTCTAAGCGGGAACTCCTGTTGCGCGTGGTCTCAGCCGTCGCCCTTGGCGCGTTGGCGGTCGGTGCCACGATCCTCAGTCCCTGGAGCTTTCTTGGTCTGGTGGTGGTGGGAGGCGGCTTGGTCGCCTGGGAGTGGGGCCGGCTTACACGCGGCAACGGTTTCGACAGCACGGCGCTGATTGAAGCGGTCAACGTTGCTGCTCTTGCGGTATGTATCGCCCTCGGCCGGCCCGATTACGGATTTTTGCTAACGGCGGCGACCGCGGGCGCGATCCTGCTATCGGCTACCGGTAAGCAGAGCCGTCTCTGGGCGGTTGGCGGCCTCGCTTATGCCGCGCTTCCCGCCGCGGCGTTAGTCTGGTTACGCAGCGATCCGGCACTTGGCGCCATCGCCGTGATCTACCTCTTTGCCGTCGCATGGACGACGGATACGGCATCCTATGTGGGCGGGCGTTTGATTGGCGGTCCCAAGCTCGCCCCTCGCATTTCGCCGCTGAAGACTTGGAGCGGGTTTTTTGTAGGCGTGATTACGCCCTTGCTCGTCGGCCTTGTCTTTGCGACGGTCCTTCAAAGCGGTTCGGTCTGGTGGCTTGTACTGGTAAGCCTGGGGCTGGCCCTGGCTTGCCAGGTGGGAGATTTACTGGAGAGTTGGGTGAAGCGCCAATTTGGCGCCAAAGACATGAGCGGGCTTATCCCAGGGCATGGCGGGCTTCTTGATCGCATTGACGGCCTGTTGCTTGCCGCCGTCCTAGCGGCTGTCATTGCGCTCCGCGATCCCACCGCTCCTGGCCGTGGCTTGCTTTTTTGGTAGAAATTGGGTCTCCGTGCTCCCATCCGTCACACCGCTTAAAGTCGAGATCGAGCCAATGGCAGCGGTGCGGCCGCGCCGGATTTCCGTTCTCGGCGCCACCGGCTCTATCGGCGAAAGCACACTCGATCTCATCGGCCGCGATCCGTCGTCCTATCAGGTCGTTGCCCTGACCGGCGGACACAATGCCACCCGCCTTGCCGAGCTCGCCATCAAGCACAAAGCCGAGGTCGCGGTGATCGCCGACCCGCAGGCACATTCATCCCTAAAGGAGGCGCTCGCCGGCACCGGCATCGAGACGGCGGCGGGGGAGGCAGCGCTGCTCGAGGCGGCAAGCCGGCCGGCCGACTGGGTGATGGCGGCGATCGTCGGCGTGGCAGGTTTGAAGCCGACGCTCGAAGCGGTCCGGCAAGGGAACCTGACGGCGCTTGCCAACAAAGAGTGCCTGGTCTCGGCCGGCGATATTTTTATGGCGGAAGTCTCACGCGCGAAGGCGACGCTGCTGCCCGTCGATTCGGAGCACTCGGCGGTCATGCAGGTGATGGCGGGCACGCGGGCAGACCGGCTCGAACAGGTTTGCCTGACCGCCTCCGGCGGCCCATTTCGCAGTTGGAGCGTCGAAGCGATGAAGGCGGTGCGCCCCGAACAGGCGCTCAACCATCCCAACTGGTCCATGGGACCGAAAGTGACCACCGATTCGGCAACCCTGATGAACAAAGGTCTCGAGCTTCTGGAAGCGCATCACCTGTTCTCGCTTCCCGCAGAAAAGCTCGGCGTGCTGATCCACCCGCAATCGATCGTGCATTGTCTTGTCTACCTCAGCGACGGGTCGGTGCTGGCGCAAATGAGCAGCCCCGATATGCGCACGCCCATCGCCTATAGCCTCGCCTGGCCGGAACGCATGGATGCGCCGACCAAACGGCTCGACTTTGCGGAACTCGGAACGTTGACCTTCGAGCCGCCGGACTTCGAGCGATTCCCCGCCCTTCGTTTGGCCCGCGAAGTCCTTGCCGCAGGCGCGAACGCGGGCACCGTGCTCAATGCCGCTAATGAAGTCGCGGTGGAGGCCTTCCTTGGTGGGCGGATCGGTTTTCTCGCCATTGCCGCCCTGGTTGAGGCGACGCTCGAATCAGGCGCCGATTTGAGCGCCCGAGAGCGCCGTAGCGTTGAGGAGGTACTTGCCATCGACGCCGAAGCGCGCCGGCATGCCCAGTCCTTGCTGCCGCGGTTTGCATAAGGGCCGGAGAGCCACTAAGTAGTCGCATTCTGTTGCTTGATCTGACACTTGAACGGCCCTGCCATCGGCCGAATTCCGGATCCTCACAAAGATGTACACGTTTATCGGCGTCCTCTTCATTCTGACTGTCGTGATTTTCTTTCACGAACTCGGTCATTTTCTGGTCGCTCGCTGGTGTGGCGTTGCCGTCAAGACCTTTTCTATCGGCTTCGGTCCTGAGATTGGGGGCTTCACCGACCGGCATGGGACGCGTTGGCGCCTATCCTGGATTCCGCTCGGCGGTTACGTGCAGTTCATCGACGACGACAATGTCGCAAGCGCCACTCAGAAGTCCTTTGACGAGCTCACGCCCGAGGAGCGCGCCAACAGCTTTCAAAGTAAGCCGTTAGGCGCCCGCGCGGCGATCGTGGCGGCAGGGCCAATCGCCAACTTTGTCGTCGCGATCGCGATTTTTACCGCGGTCTTTGCCTTGTTCGGTGAGCGCATCACGGCGGCGAAGGTCGACAGCGTCATGCCCGGGAGCGTGGCTGAACGCGCCGGATTCGAGCCTGGGGACGTCGTGGTCAGCATCGATGGCAGCAAGATCGAGAGCTTCGGCGAGATGCAGCGAATCGTCGCCACCAGCCCGGATCAGCCGCTTCAATTCGGGATCGACCGGGGAGGCGCGGCGATCGAGCTCACTGCGACCCCCGAACGCAAGGAAACCACGGACTTTTTTGGTAACAAGGTTCGCCGGGGGCTCCTTGGGATTCAACGAAGCAGCGCCCCTGACGATTGGACCCTGAAACGCTACGGTCCATTGACGGCCTTCGGCAGGGCCGTCGAAGAGTGCTATCTCATCGTCACCCAGTCCCTCAGCTATCTCTTTAAGCTGGTGACGGGGCGCGAATCTGCCGACCAACTCAGCGGTCCAATTGGGATCGCCAAAATTGCCGGAGAAGTTGCCAGCATAAGTTTTACTGCACTATTGACGCTGACCGCAGTCCTTTCTGTCAGTATTGGGCTGCTAAATTTGTTTCCAATACCGATCCTCGATGGCGGTCATCTTCTCTTTTACAGTATCGAGGCGATTAGAGGCCGGCCTTTGAGTCAGCAGGCGCAAGAGATCGGGCTGCGTATCGGGCTCGCTCTTATCCTCACTTTGATGTTCTTTGCAACTTGGAATGACTTGATTAAACAGCAACTTATGTGAAATTAGGGGGGAGCCGGGTAGGGCTGCCGAGACCCCCCGGTATAAGGCGCGGAAACCTAAAATCGGCCACAAAAGGTAGCCAATTTCGTGTCTTAGGCCGTAGCGGCGGCGGGGACCGGCTTTGAGGGGAAGACACCAGTAATGGTGCAGAGGACTTTGG
>Ga0315534_1000174_pt1 | contig 40216 bp, 33 predicted proteins | sample SalMarSW160240MG_FD_203094 | JGI IMG/M metagenome (GOLD analysis project Ga0315534, IMG submission 203094) | Salt marsh sediment microbial communities from the Plum Island Ecosystem LTER, Massachusetts, United States - Salt Marsh Sediment SW1602-40 ... | reverse complement strand
TCGCGTGGCTGAAGTATCCAGAGTGATCATGGCGCTGATCAATGCTGCAAGAAATGGGAAAGAGGTTACGGTTATCTTTGAACTTCAGGCAAGATTCAATGAGGAATCGAACATCCGGTGGTCCAAAAAACTTCAGGAAGTGGGTGCCAATGTTGTTTTCGGTGTACCCGGATTAAAAATTCATGCCAAACTAACCCTGATCAGCCGAAGGGAAAACAGAAGAATGGTCCATTATGCCTGTGTTGGTACCGGGAATTTTCATGAGGGAAATGCAGCGGTCTATGTCGATTGCAGCCTCTTTACCATAGATCCCATGATCACAGCAGAGGTTCGGAAAGTGTTCGATTTCTTTGAGCATCCATTCCGGTCATTCTCATACAAACATCTGATCGTCTCCCCACTCTATATGCGAAGGAAATGCAATCATCTTGTTGAAAACGAGATAAAAAATGCACTGGCAGGTAAGGAAGCATCCATAATACTCAAACTAAACAGTATCGTCGATACCGAACTCATTAACAAGCTGTATCGCGCAAGCAATGCTGGTGTGAAAATAAAACTGATCATCCGGGGTATCTGTTCACTGATTCCCGGAATCCCGGGATTGAGTGAAAACATTGAAATCATCAGTATTGTTGGCCGGTTCCTCGAACATTCCAGGTTCATGATCTTTCACAACGATGGTGATGAGCTTTACTATTTATCTTCTGCCGACTGGATGATCCGTAATATGGATCACCGGGTTGAAGTCGCCTGTCCGATATATGATCCAAAACTTCAGCAGGAGATTAAGAAGATGATCAACCTGCACCTGTCGGATAATGTAAAAGCCCGGATCGTAAACAAAGAACAGAACAATGTTTACCGGAAAAACCGTTCAAAAAAACAGATTGATTCACAACAGGAGATCTATAAGAAAATTACACAGCATCTTCTCAGGTAATTCTTGATATCTACAAGTTTAAAAACATAACGGCCAAAAATGGCTGATCACCTTAAAGTGGAGACCAGAAACCACTTAAAAAAACGGGGCGAGACTGAAAAGCCATATGAGTAAGGCATATTTAAAAACAAATCATTATGAAAACAATCATTAAGACTTTATTCTTGTTTGCATTCATTCTTACATGTAATACTGTCTTTTCACAAAAATTCAGTCCTGTAAAAGAAATTCCTGAAGGAAAAGCTTTGGTTTATATTTATCGGCCAGGCAGTATGGTTGGCGCTGCAGTACATTATACTGTTAATGCAAATGACGAGAAAGTAAGCGAAAATCATTTACGTAATAAAACTTATTTAGTATTTTTTGCTGAACCAGGAAGATATACTTTTTGGGCACAAGTAACCAATACGAGACGTGAGGTAGATTTAGATGTTGAAGCTGATAAAACGTATTATGTGCGAGGAGATTGTTGCGAGTTTATTATCCCGGATTTGGAAAGAGCCGAGAAAGAAATTGTGAACTGTAAGCTTTCACAACAGTAACTGCTTCCAGAACTTTTTAAAAATCATATTGAGATATTGTTTGAGAAAGATGAGAAAGCCAAATGTATTATTAATTTTCGCGTTATTAATCCAGATCAATGCAATAGGTCAATCGGTGAAAAGTGTTGTAGAGGTTCCAAGACAAGAAATAGAAATCATATCCGGAAATCCAAAATATTTTAAGACGACTAATCGCTATTTTATCCGGTTTGACTATTCAGACTTAAAAATTGGTGGATATGAGAATGAGGCGGCTTACATAGAGTATATGAGGGAAGATGCTGAGTTGCGGAGGAAAAGTGCTGATGAATGGGAGAAAACATGGTTTAGTAATAGAACGTATGTATTTGAGCCTAAATTCTTGGAAGTCTTTCATAAGTATTCAGGATCCAAAATAAAACTTGATCCAGAAGCCAAGGAGCAAAAATTTGTTTTAAAACTGCATACACAATTCATTGAAATTGGATTTAACCGGAATTTTGAAAAATCCCCAACCTATATTAATGTATTAGTAACTCTTTCAGAAGAAAACGGCACTGAGGAATCCCTTGTTATCTCAATGAAATATGTGATAGGTAACGAAATCATGAGTTCTTATTCTGCTGATTTCAGAAGAATAGAGGAAGCCTATGCTAAATGTGGCAAGGAATTAGCTAAGTATATGCGAAACTCAATTTATTAGAATAATACCGGTCCAAAAGTAAATACAGCACATAGCCGCTTTAAGTTCATCTGAACAAATGAGCAGAAGCATAAAAATACAGGAAATCAATAAATATACTGCAAGGGAACGGCTACGGGCCATATGCGGCCCGTTAAACGGTATAGCCGGAGGGGGATTTATTCGGTTACACATACTAATGCAAAACGGGTGATATGTTTTTAAATACCAGGGAATTAGAACAGATATGCAATCGGGTTAAGGATCTTGCCATGGAAGTGGGCGATTTTATCCAGCAGGAAGCAACGGGGTTTTCATCCGGAAGTATTGAAACGAAGGGTGTACATAACTATGTAACCTATGTGGATAAAGGTGCTGAAGAGAAGCTTTCAAAAGGGCTATCCGTTATTTTACCCGATACAGGATTCATTACCGAAGAGGAGACCACGAAACAAATTACGAAAGAGTATACCTGGATTATCGATCCGCTGGACGGGACTACCAATTTCATCCACGGCCTTCCCCCCTATTCCATCAGTATCGCATTGATGAGGGAAAACAGGATCATCCTCGGACTGGTTTTGGAAGTGGTTACTCACGAGTGTTTCTATGCCTGGAAGTCAGGTCCTGCCTTCTTGAATGGTAACGAAATAGCTGTCTCGAAAACCAGTTCCATCAACGATGCACTGATAGCTACCGGTTTCCCCTACTCTGATTTTGAACGTTTCGGTCCGTTTATCGATTCACTGATGTATTTCATGAGGAATACTCACGGCGTGCGGCGTCTTGGTTCGGCAGCAATTGATCTTGCCTATCTCGCCTGTGGCAGACTGGATGCTTTCTGGGAATACAGTCTGAGTCCGTGGGATGTCGCTGCCGGAGCGTTTATCATCGAGCAGGCTGGAGGGTCTGTAAGCGATTTTTCAGGGGGATCAAACTACCTTTTCGGTAAAGAGATCGTTGCCGCTAATGCATTGGTATTTGATGACTTTCTAAACATTGTTGGCGGATTCATGAATCGGGAATGAGCAGATGGAGGGGTGAGTGGTGAGTTGGGAGCTGTGAGTTACGCCTGCCTCGGCAGACAAGTGATACGGGTTATGAGTTATGGAAGAAGGACTATACACCCGCTGAAAGGGCATTTAATGTAGAGACGCCATGCATGGCGTCTCCACGAAAATAAAATTCGTACCTTTGGCTTGTTAATTCATTCTTAGGTGTCGAAAATCGGTTTTTATACGTTTTACGGATTCATCTGGCTCATTACCTGGCTACCGATCAGGGTTCAATACATCTTCTCAGACTTCCTGTTCTGTACCGGATACTATCTCCTGCAGTACCGGAAAAAAACCACCCTGACAAACCTCAGAAAAGCCTTTCCTGAAAAATCCGAAAAGGAGATACGACAAATTGCCCGTAAATTCTACAGGCATCTGTTTGATCTGTTCATCGAATCGATGGCTTCGATGCACATCACCAAAAAAGAGATAAACAAACGGATGGTATTTAAGAATATGGATTTGCTCGAAAAGTTCTATATAGCGGGAAAAAGCCTCACTGTTGTAAGCGGACATTACGGCAACTGGGAATGGCCATTCAATAGCCCTTTATTCAGTCAGTACCTGGTACTGGCAATCTATAAGAAATTAAGCAATGAACGGTTTAACCGATTGTATAACAAGCTGCGATCGCGGTTTGGCGTTGAGCCCGTAGAGATGAAAAAAACGCTCAGAAGGCTCATTGAATGCAGGCAAAAAGGGATACTCACCATGACCTATGTACTTGGTGATCAGCGTCCGTTAAAAAAAAATATACGCTACTGGCTTACTTTTCTGAACCAGGATACCCCGGTTTATCTCGGGGCGGAGAGGATATCTATCCAGCTTGATCACCCGGTAATATACATGCACATTCAAAAGACCCGGAGGGGATATTATACCGTTGAATTCACCACACTGGCTGAACACCCAAAAGAAACCGGGGAGTTTGAAATCACCCGGCTTATCATGGAAACACTGGAAAAATATATCCGGAAACAACCGGAATACTGGCTCTGGTCACACAAACGATGGAAATTCAATAAATCAGATTTTCAATGATCAGAATCTCTGTAATCATTTTGAACTGGAACGGGAAGCATTTTCTTGAAAAGTTCCTGCCATCGGTGGTGAAACATTCATCCCTTCCCGATGTGGAGATTGTGGTTGCAGACAACGGATCAACAGACGATTCCGTCGAATTCCTGGAAAACCAGTATCCTAAAATCACATTGTTGAAGTTTGACCGGAATTTTGGTTTTGCTGAGGGCTACAACAAAGCAGTACAGCAGATTGAATCAGAATACTATATCCTGTTGAATTCAGATGTTGAAGTGACCGGCTCATGGATTCATCCCATCATTGAATTGATGGATTCAGACAAAAAGATTGCTGCCTGTATGCCCAAGATAAGGGATTTCAACAACAGGAAATCTTTTGAGTATGCCGGAGCATCGGGAGGATTCATTGACCGGTATGGATACACCTTCTGTCGCGGGAGAATTTTCAACATCATTGAGGAGGACCATGGGCAGTATAACGATCCTCAGGAGGTATTCTGGGCGTCCGGAGCCTCTCTTTTTATCAGGGCAGATGCGTTTCATCAGGCAGGTGGTTTGGATGAGAAATTTTTTGCACACATGGAAGAGATTGACCTCTGCTGGCGGCTAAAGAACCGGGGATTCAGAATTTTTTCTTCGGGGCAATCCGTGGTTTACCATGTCGGAGGTGGTGCGTTGCCCATGAACCATCCAAGAAAAACATACCTGAATTTCAGAAACAACCTATACCTGCTTTATAAAAACCTTCCTGCACAGCATTTCAAAAGGACCATGCTCAACCGCCTTTTATTGGACATAATAGCGGCTGTTAAATTCCTCTTCAGCCTCGAATTCAGAAACTTCCTGTCCGTATTCAGGGCTCATATCTCCTTTTTCAGCTCTCTCCACCGGTTGAAACCAGACCGACAAGAAAATCTCAAAAAAGCAGTAACTTTTCAACACCCTGAGACCTATCCCAGCAGTGTTGTTATCGATTTTTTCATTCGAAACAAAAAAAGGTTTTCCGATCTTTCCTGGTCTGACTGATCGTTTTATATTTGAGGCTTCAAAAAAACCTGTTCCATGAAAACCATTCAATATATTGTATTCTTTGGCATCGTATTTACGATTTATGGTTTGATCAATGTGTATGTTTATTACCGGGGTATTTCAATCATTCCCAATACCGTCCATGCCCGTAATATCTTTTTTTTCACCTTTCTGTTTTTTTCGTTTTCTTTCGTTATCGGAAGGTTCCTGGAAAGGATATGGTTGTCACCCGTAAGTTTTGCAATCACCTGGATCGGGTCTTTCTGGCTGGCGGCAATGTTTTATTTCTTTCTCCTTGCCGTTCTCTCCGATATCGTACGACTTTTAAATCACTTCTTTCACTTCTTTCCGGATTTCATTACATCCAATCCGGATACCTTCCGTCGGTACACCTTCCTGATCGCGGTGTCTGTTGTTGTAATAACCCTTATTGCGGGCCATTTGAATGCAGTGATTCCAAGGGTTAAACGCATTCCTCTAACCATAAATAAGGCAGTAAATATTGAATCTCCGTTTCGTGTCGTAGTCGTTTCAGATATTCATCTTGGGACGATCATTGGTCCCAGGCGTGAAAAACGGCTCGTACAAAGGATCAACTCACTTGAACCCGACCTGGTTCTATTTGCCGGGGATGTTGTGGATGAGGATCTGGGGCCGGTTTTGCATCAGAATGTTGGGAAAGGACTGGAAAACATCAAATCCAGTAACGGTATCTATTCCATTACCGGAAACCATGAATACATCGGCGGTGTAGAAGAGGCAGTTGCGTTTCTTACCAGGCATGGGATCACTGTATTGCGTGATAGTGTGACAAGGATAATGAATGCTATCTACGTTGTCGGCAGGGAGGATCATGATCAGAGAAGATTTGGTGGCAGCGGGAAAAAACCCTTGCATGAACTGCTTCAGGATGTGGACATGACAAAACCTGTCATTGTCATGGATCACCAGCCAACAACCCTGGATGAGTCGGTTCAAAACAAAGTGGATCTTCACCTTTCCGGTCATACACACAACGGGCAGATCTGGCCGCTAAACCTCCTTACGCGCAAAATATACCAATTAAGCTGGGGGTATGAAAAAAGAGGAACAACACACATCTACGTATCGTCCGGATTCGGAACCTGGGGTCCCCCGGTAAGAATAGGGAGTCATCCTGAAATTGTGGAACTTATACTGACCTTCAATTCGCCAGACGATAGTGCATTTTTCAGGAAATCAAACCGTGTTTTGTAATCATCCATCGCTCGTTCGATTACATCGAGTGCTTCCTTTATCCCCTAAGTATGCGTGATTTCACAATCCCTCCGATTTCCGGGAAGGTCTTTATAGCGAATCGATTATTCTTTCAAGCCCTATTTTCCTTGATCCTTTTATGAATATCTTCCTGGACCGTAAGGGATTCCTTCTCAGCCAGTCAATGAGATCATCAACGGTTTGAAAGGTATGATAATCTCCACCTGAACTGATCTGGCTAAAAATCGAACCAACCAGGATAATATCATTTATTCCGCTCCCATCCAGTCTGGCAACCAACTTTTTATGTTCCTCCACTGCCGTAACACCCAGTTCAAGCATATCCCCAAGGATGAGTAGACCATCCGTGCCACTGCATCTCATAAAATCATCGATAGCAAGAACCATGCTGGTTGGATTTGCATTATAGGCATCCAGCAGGATAGTATTGTATTTTGTTTGGACTATTTGTGAACGGTTGTTTTCAGGAACATATGACTCAATGGCTTCAATGATTTGATGAATACCCACATTAAAATAGTCACCGACGCGTACGGCAGCTATTACATTTTCAACATTGTATCTACCTGCCAGTCTGGTATGGATCTGTAATTCATCACCCATATAATTGAGGATCATGCTGAGAAGATGGGGATTATCGGTTTCAGGAAGGTCACCCTGGAAAAGTCGGTTATCGCAGTATGGCACTTTTTCGAACCTTCTTTCCTGAAGCATATTGTTCAGTACCTCATTCTTTTCATCGTAGAATACCACTCCTTCCATTTCTTCGAGGAAATCGTATAACTCAGCTTTTGCTTTTCGCACATTTTCAGGTGAACCAAATCCTTCCAGGTGTGCAACTCCTATATTCGTGATCAATCCGTGTGTTGGTCTGGCAATCTGACACAGGCGGTTTATTTCCCCGATATGATTGGCTCCCATTTCGACAACAGCAATTTCCGTTTCACTGGAAAGTGACAGGAGGGTAAGGGGTACACCAATTTCATTATTCAGGTTTCCTTTGGTGGAGAGCACTTTGTATTTTCTTTCCAGCACTCTTGAGACCAGTTCTTTAGTTGTTGTTTTACCATTTGTCCCGGTAATACCGACCACCGGCATGGTAAAATAATTTCTGTGCAAGGCTGCCAGTTCCTGAAGGTATTCCAGGGCATTATCAACGACAATGTACCGTTCATCTTCAGCCTGAATTTTATCGTCAATTACAGCATACCTGCAGCCGTTTTTCAGCGCCGCTTCAGCAAATTCATTTCCATTGAACCGATCACCTCTCAGTGCAAAGAAAATGGCACCTTCGCTTCGTATTCTGGAGTCGGTAGAGATGACCGGGTTTTCAACAAAACGTCTATAGAGTTCATGGATATTCATTGGTAGGGAAATGGATTCAATGATTGATCATCTTTTCGTGATCAGATAAAAAAAACCTCATTAAATCTAATGAGGTTTAACTTATTTGCAATGTTTTTTTTAGAATCCACCAGGGCTTCCGACACGGATCATGGCGCACCGGAATCCCAGGTCAGGTCTTGCGCTCTCCTGATCCAGGAACCGTCTTGTAGCGGGACTCAGCCAGTATGCTCTATCTCTCCAGGATCCTCCTTTATACACTCTTGCATTGTCGTTTATCAGCGATGTATAATCTGGATTTTCGCCAACAAATTGTGCATACATCCCTCCAGTACCCAATGTATCCTCTTCCATTTGCCAACCCTCGGACAACCTAGATTGCATATCTCCGTCTTTATAATTTCTATAGTCGGCTTGCTGGTAATTGTATCTGGATGCGGATTCGATTTCAGTTACGTCTCTCCACCTCAATCTACCCAGGCTATCTTTCTCAGCAACATTCCCTTCCTGATCACGTTCAAGGGTCTGGAAGATATTGCCCCTGTAAGGATTAAATGATTCAACGTCCGTGTGGGAGAGTGGCCGGTAGACATCCTGTACCCATTCGTTCACATTACCTGCCATGCAGTACAGTCCATAATCATTGGGCCAGTAGGACTTAACCGGTGCACAAATGCTTGCGTTATCGTTGAGGTTTCCGGCAACTCCCATCAGGTCACCTTTACCCCTGACAAAATTTGCCAGCATCTGGCCCCTGTGCCGGTGTTCTGCATTTCTAACGTTGTGACCATCCCAGGGATATATCCTGCGTTCATATATCCGCTCTTCAAAGGTATTTCCTACCAATGCGAGTGCAGCAAATTCCCATTCTGCTTCCGTTGGGAGCCGGTATTTTGGGAGAAGGATACCGTCTTCCAGTCGAACCCTTCTCTCTTCCTGGTTCGGATCAAGGCTGGGCAGGTTTTGATTGACCACACCTTCATATTGCCCGACAAGATAGGATTCCGAATTGAAATTATTTTCATCAACCTGATTTGGATCCAGACTAAGAACGCCATAATCAATAAGAACCATTTCGTTTACCCGGTCTGTTCTCCAGGTACAATAATCCGTTGCCTGGTTCCAGTTGACACCAACCACGGGGTAGTCATTATAGGATGGGTGTCTAAAATAATATTCAATATAGGGTTCATTGTAAGCCAACGGGCTTCTCCAAACCAGTGTGTCGGGAAGTGCATCCACGTATACCTGGGGGTAGCTTACAAATACCCGACTTATCCAATAAAGGTATTCCCTGTAGTCTACATTTTTAATCTCTGTTTCATCCATGTAGAAAGAAGATACCGTTACCCTTCGTGGTACATTGTTCCAATCATAGGTAATATCCTGCTCTACCCTTCCCATGGTGAAGGTGCCCCCTTCAATGAGAACAAGTCCGGGGCCGGTTTCCTGCTCGTAATCATGAATCACTTCGAATCCTCCATAATCCGGATCATTATATTTCCAACCGGTGGTTGCAGAGGTGTTTTTATCACCTTTACCACCAAACAAACTGCATGAGGTAACAACAACCGATATAGCTAATACGCCAGCTAAGTTTTTATACTTTAGGATCATAACGATTAGATTTTAAGCTAATAACATATTCAAATATAATAAAATTTGATGTAATAAATATATTTTTCCAAAATAACTAAATTTTAGGGACTTTTATTGCCTTAACTAAACCTCTTTTTTTAACAGGGTTAAATCCTGCCATACAGGTTATTTCATGAGCGGCTGTTCCGGGTAGCCCCGGCCCGGCACCTTTAATCGCCATATCATAGGTATAACTTACACTGATATTGTGATAATTAAGCGATACTCCAAAAATCGCAGAATTGTTGGAAAAGGCAAAATCATGCCGAAACCACATTCCCAGCGATACCGGTTCTCTGGCTAACACAAATCCATAATTAAGGTTTTGATAATGATGCTGTTGTTGAAACAACAGGTTTGGTGTCAGGATGATAGCACCTGCCCGGTTTGGCGTTCCTTTCAGGTAAAAGTTGTTTGCAAGGTGTACCGAGTATTTTCTCGATAACCTGCACTCATCCACCGGATTTTCAGAAATCCCGGGCCTAGCCAAATGGTGTATGGTGATGCCCCCGTATACTTCTTTATAGATACCGAGAAAACCAACTGCAAAATCAGGGTAGATCTTTTGATATCCATGGATATTCTCTCCTGTTTGTAAAACAACTCCTCGAAAAGGATCAATCATATCTTCAAAAACCAGATCGTCCGATGCAAACCGGTTCTGGTTTACCGATGCCTGAAATCCGGCAAATACAAAAAATTCCCGCGTTACCTGTAAATGATAGGTGTAAATGAATGCTGCTGAGAATATACGGATAGTACCATCTCCCAGGTTATCATTGAACAGGTGGACGCCAATCCCTCCATGCAACAGATCAACCGATTGATCATACGATGCACTATACGTAACAAAATCAGAATGTAGCTCCGGCCAATGATTCCTGTAGTTTATGGACAACCGGTTGTAATCTGCGGATCCAGCAAAGGCTGGATTATGATAGATTAAATTCCCATGAAACTGGGAAAAAATTACATCCTGCCCGAGACCATGAAAACTGACGATAAGTAAAATGAAAAGGAAATTTGTTACGGTCCGTATGCTAAACCCGATCTGCATTCCCTTGCTGCCTGTTTTCCTGCTTATCCTCATTTGTCTCAAACTCCTACAATATAAACGGTTATCAAAACGTTTAATTTTCTAATAAACAAAATTACTTCACCCCCGGCAATAAAACTCTATTTTCTTAACATTTTGTTTATTTGTGTTTATTTACGGATGCAATGTTTCAGATGAAGAAGAGATATCTAATAACGGGATTGATTGTCGGCATATTGTTCTGCACCTGTTTGCTAACCGCACAGGATACCCAGATTTCAAGAGTGGTCCGCCGGGATCCTACCACACCGAATTCTTTAGCTGAAGTTGTGAAACAAAAAGCAGGAAAATATGCCGGATCTTCATGCCTTTCCAGCGGACATTGGATAAAAATGAAGATTACGGAAGATGGGATATATAAACTTACCTATTCACAGCTGGTCTCCATGGGAATTACAAACCCTTCAAATCCCAGGGTATTTGGAAACGGAGGCAACATGCTTCCCATGAATTCAGCCATGCCCCGGCCTGACGATCTGACGGAGAATGCCATTTGGGTTGAGAAAGGAACCGATGGCATCTTTAATCAAGGCGATTACATATTATTTTACGGAAAGGGACCGGGGGAGTGGAGCTACAACAGTGATGAACAGATGTTTCTCCATACAAAACATCTCTACTCCAATGCAACGTACTATTATATCACTTCAGATGCAGGAATTGGGAAATCAATTGCCCTGGTGGAGCAGATCACAGAGCCTGAAAATGTTATCGTATCAGCATTTGACAACTATGCATCCCATGAACTGAACAAGGTAAACCTCATCAAATCAGGAAGGGAATGGTTTGAGCCGCTTTTAAGTTATGGTGAAAATGAATTCAGTTTTACCTTTCTTCACCTTATACCTGCTGTGCAGGTCAAGCTTAAAACCAGGCTTCTTGCCAGATCAGGTCTGAATAGCTCCTTTGTACTGAAGGCTGACGGTGAGAGCGTTGCATCAATTAATCTTTCCAGCGTAAACATTGCCAGCACCACCTCTGATTATGCCAGCACCAATACTTCCATTCACACCTTTACAACCGACGATGATGAAATGGATATCTCGCTCAACTTTCAGGACAATGGATACAGTGCTGCGGAGTGCTGGCTTGATTACCTCGTGTTGAATATCCGCAGTCAACTGGTTATGACGGGCTCTCAGATGCATTTCCGGGATGTGGAATCAGTCGGGCCAGGCAACATCTCTTCTTTTCAGCTTTCAGGTGCCCAATCCTCATTTCGTGTCTGGGATATAACCGATCCCTATAACGTGAAGGAATTACCTGCGATATATGCATCGGGGACCCTGCAGTTGAAAGCCCGAACAGACTCACTCCGAAGCTTCATCCTCTTTGATAATACCTCCTTTCTAACTCCGGAGATTATTGAAAATCCGGTTCCCAACCAGGATCTTCATGGACTTGATCCCGTGGATATGGTCATTGTTTCACACCCGGATTTTCTCGATCAGGCTAACCAGCTGGCTAACCTGCACCTTGCCCAGGATAACCTGAGAACAGTGGTGGCAACTCCCGACCAGATCTACAATGAGTTCTCTTCCGGCGCTCCCGATGTATCGGCCATACGGGATTTTATAAAAATGCTGTACGACAGAGCCTCTGTGCCTGAAGATAAACCCCGGTACCTCCTTCTTTTCGGAGATGGATCATTCGATAACATTTCCGACCATAAAAACAATACAAACTACATAATCACCTACCAATCATCAAATTCATTAAGTCCTACCAGGTCTTACGTCACGGATGACTTTTTTGGGATCCTGGATGATGGTGAAGAGGTGGTCAGTGGCTTGATCGACATAGGTATTGGTCGTCTCCCAGTATCAACAGTTGACGAGGCTCAGGCAATGATCAGCAAAATAATTCATTATACCAGTCCCGAAACCAGAGGAGAATGGAGGAACATGATCTGCTTTATCGGTGACGACGAAGACAACAACATTCACATGAAGGATGCCAATTCCCTTGCCGACCAGGTCAATGCATCGTACCCGGCATTCATCACCCAGAAGATCTTTCTCGATGCCTATCCACAAGTATCCTCTCCCAGTGGTGAGGCTTACCCTGAAGTGAACATTGCCATAAACGACAGGGTTAACTCCGGTGCATTAATCATCAATTATGTCGGACATGGAAACGAACGCGGATTAGCCCATGAAGGAATATTGGGTGTAAGTGATATCCTCTCCTGGGATAACTTTGATCACATGCCGTTGTTCATTACTGCTACCTGTGAATTCAGCCGGTTTGACGATATCGAGCGAACCGGCACGGGAGAGATCAATAAGAAGACATCAGCAGGTGAACAGGTCTTGTTAAATCCCGCCGGAGGAGGGATCGGGCTGTTGACCACAACCCGCCTGGTCTATTCAAATCCGAACTATGTGCTCAACCAGAATTTCTACAATTTTGCATTTGAGAAAGATTCAGACCAGGAACCCTACCGGCTGGGAGATATATTGCGATTAACAAAAAATATATCCGGCGCCAGCGAAAACAAGAGAAACTTCACCCTGCTGGGAGATCCTGCCTTGAAACTGGCATACCCTCAATTCACCCTGGTAACCGATTCTTTAAACGGAAAGGATATTGCCCTCGCCAATGATACACTCAAAGCATTGAGTAAAGTTACCCTGTCCGGTCATATTGAGGATTACACCGGAACCTACCTTGAACAGTTTTCGGGAACCCTTTACCCAGTGATATATGACAAACCTGTACTGGTAACAACGCTTGGAAACGATAACGATCCTCCCATGACTTTCATGGCTCAGAATAACATCCTGTATAAAGGGCAGGCCAGCATTGAAGAAGGAAGGTTTTCGTTTACGTTTGTCGTTCCAAAAGATATCTCCTACCAGATTGATTATGGAAAAATCAATTATTACGGAAAAGGGGAACTGGGAGACGCGAATGGTTATTTTGATGAGGTGCTGATTGGTGGATTCTCCGAAGATCCTATCATGGATAATACCGGCCCTGAAATCCAGCTATTTATGAACAATGATCGATTTATACCTGGAGGCATTACAGATGAGGAACCGACAATCCTCGCATTGGTCAGCGATGAAAATGGTATAAATACCGTAGGTAATGGCATCGGACATGATATTACTGCCATGCTTGACGATGATTACCAGAACCTCCTGATCCTGAATGATTATTACGAAGCAGACATGAACAGTTATCAGAGCGGTAAGATAGCCTATCAATTATCCAAACTCAGTAAAGGGTATCATCAGATCACGGTTAAAGTTTGGGATGTATTGAATAACTCCTCCGTAGCCTCCATTGATTTCCGTGTTATCCCTTCCGGTGAGTTAATAATTAAGAAGTTGCTGAATTATCCAAACCCATTTTCGGACCGGACTTCGTTCGTTTTTGAGCACAATCAGACGGATGGCGATCTCGAGGTTTTTATCCGAATATTTGATCTGTCAGGACAACTGGTTAAAACAATACGTGAAACCTTCTTCGCTGATGGCTATCGCATTGGTCCGATCGAATGGGATGGACGAGACGAGAATGGAAATAAATTAGGGTCCGGAATATACGTTTATCGGGTATCTGTTCGTTCTTCCATGGAACAACATGCCGATGCAGTTCAAAAATTGATAATCGTGAAATAATATAAAGATGCCGATTAATAGCATTCTATCTTAACCGGTCACTGAAAAATAAAAATAGTTTATATTTGCATCTAAATTTACAGAATATAATGAATCTGAATAAGTTATTGGTATTTTTGGTTGCCGCTGTATGCATACAATTCAGTACTTCTGCCCAGGATCAGATCGAATCCAAAGAATTTGGCGGTTCAAGCATTAATACCATTCAATCGGTTGTTCCTTTCCTAACCATTGCGCCGGATTCCCGTTCGGGAGGAATGGGAGATGCAGGAGTAGCCACCTCCCCTGATTTCAATTCCATGCACTGGAACCCTGCAAAATATGCTTTTATCGAGGGCGATGGTGGTGTCGGACTGACCTACTCACCCTGGCTAAGAAACCTGGTCAATGACATCAACCTGGCTTACCTCGCCGGATACTACAGGATTGATGACAGGCAGGTAATTGCCATGTCACTCCTCTATTTCTCCCTGGGTAACATCACATTCACTGATCCCTATGGGAATACCATTCGGAACTTCAATCCCAATGAATTTTCAATTGATGCTTCCTATTCACGGATTTTCGGAGACCATTTTTCACTGGGCATTGCTTTCCGGTATATCTATTCGAATCTTACCGGAGGGATAACCGTTGGTGGAGGAGAGACAAAACCAGGCATGTCCATTGCAGCCGATGTCAGTACTTATTATGAGAATGATGTTGAACTGTTTGGCTTTGATACGAAATTATCCTGGGGATTGAACATGTCCAATATCGGGACCAAGATGACCTACACGGATACGGAAGATCCTGATTTTATTCCGACAAATTTCAGGTTGGGTGGAGCAATGAGAATGGATTTTGACCAGTACAATTCATTAACCCTTGCTATTGACCTGAATAAACTGCTGGTCCCGACTCCTCCGGTCTACTACGACATAAATGATACACTCCCAAACGGGACCATCGCAGAAAGTGGGGAAACATATATAAAATACGGAAAGGATCCCAATGTCGGTGTCCCGGTGGGTATGATACAATCCTTCTATGATGCTCCGGGAGGATTTTCTGAAGAAATGCATGAAATTGCCTATTCCATCGGATTGGAATATTGGTATAATAATCAGTTTGCAGTAAGAGCCGGCTATTTCCATGAGCACCAGTCAAAAGGCAATCGAAAATTCTTTACTGCCGGTGTCGGACTGAAGCTGAACATTTTTAATCTCGATTTTGCATACCTTATTCCAACACTTCGATTCACCATTGGTTTTGATTTCGATTCGTTCCGGAAATTGAACAGATCTGACAGCTAATGAACATTAGAATTGGCTTGGGCTACGATGTTCACCCCCTGGCAGCAGGACAAAACCTCTGTCTGGGTGGGCTGATTATTCCACACGAAAAAGGAACCGTTGGACATTCCGACGGGGATGTACTGATCCATGCAATCTGCGATGCCCTGTTAGGAGCTGCAAACCTCAGGGATATCGGGTATCATTTCCCGGATTCCTCGGATGAATTCAAAGGGATTGATAGCAAGATCCTGCTGAAAAAAACCGTTTCCATGTTAACGGATAATGGCTATTCGATAATCAATATCGATGCCACTATCTGCCTCCAGGTACCACGAATAATGGATTCGATCCCGGACATGAAGGAAATCCTGGCAAAAGTGATGAAGATCAATGGTGATCAAATCTCGATCAAAGCAACCACTACAGACAGATTGGGTTTTATTGGCCGCGAAGAAGGAGTTTCAACCTATGCCATTGCTATGATCGAAAAGTCATAGTCTGTTAAATTGAGCTGTAACGTGGTCAACCTCTCCCCCATCATCAACGGTATAGGTAAAATTAATGGTTTTGTAGTCAGTGGCTATCGATCCGCTTCCTGCAATGGTATTTCCATCCACAACCTGGGAAGGAATAGCAAGGTATAAACCGGATAATTCCGCGATTACTTCCAATCCTAACCCAAGGTTATAAAAATTATCCAGGATAACCTTTCCATCCTCCGAGGGGTGCTTTGAAAGGTCGACATAGTAATTGGTCTGACCATATACCTCACTCATCTCAATGCAATACCAGGTATCATAAATGGAATCGGGACCAAGGTCTTCAAGGCTTTCGCAGGAAGTGAGGATAATTCCCGAAAGCAACATGAAGAGAAGAGCGAATAAATGCTTTTTCATCTTTCTCACTGTTTACTGGTCAAATGCTGAATTTATTGTACGTTCATCAACAAAATTAGGCAGTGTAACCTGGAGCAGTGGGGTTCGTTCCATCTCCCGCTTAATGGCAAAAAGTGCTTCACTGTTTCTCGCCCAGGCTCTCCTGGTTATTCCATTATTCACGTCCCAGTGCAGCATTGATCTTACCCTTTCGGATGCTTCTGCTGTACCATCCAGGACAAATCCAAAACCACCATTGATCACCTCACCCCAACCCACTCCTCCTCCATTATGAAGGGAGACCCAGGTAGCCCCCCTGAAGGCATCCCCGATCACATTATGCACTGACATATCGGCAGTAAATTGTGATCCGTCATAAATGTTTGAGGTTTCACGGAAGGGTGAATCGGTACCGGAAACATCGTGATGATCCCTTCCGAGTACGATGGGTCCCCTTACTTCTCCAGTTTTTATTGCTTCATTGAACTTCTCTGCAATTTTAGTCCTTCCCTCACAATCGGCATACAGAATTCTTGCCTGCGATCCGACCACAAGGTTGTTTCTTCCGGCTTCCCTGATCCAGTGAATGTTGTCTTCCAGCTGGCTCCTGATCTCAACCGGTGCTGTTTCAGCTATTTTCTCCATCACCTCAAGAGCAATGCGATCTGTGATCTCAAGATCCCTGGAATCGGAAGAGGTACATACCCACCGGAAAGGGCCAAAGCCATAATCAAAAAACAAGGGTCCCATAATATCCTGGACATAGGATGGATACTTGTATGTTCCATCTGGCCGCTTGATATCCGCACCTGCCCTGCCCGATTCAAGCAAAAATGCATTTCCATAATCCCAGAAATACATGCCTTTCCGGGTAAGCTGGTTGATCGCCTGGACCTGCCTTCTCAGGGATTCCTGAACTTCTTCCTTGAAAAGCCCGGGATTAGTCACCATCAATTCATTCGACTCCTCAAAGCTCAATCCTGCAGGGTAATATCCTCCTGACCAGGGATTATGCAGGGATGTTTGATCCGAGCCAAGATCGATTCGGATCCCGCTTTTCACCAAGGCTTCCCACAGATCCACAATGTTCCCATGGTATGCCAGGGATACGGCTTCCTTCATTTTTCGTGCCTTTTCCAAACGGACAAAAAGTTCATCCAGGTTAGAATAGACCTCATCAACCCATCCCTGGGAATACCTCGTTTTTATGGCCTTTGGATTTACTTCGGCAACAACACATATCCCCCCGGCTATCACGGTGGCTTTTGCCTGTGCTCCTGACATTCCACCCAGGCCGGATGTCACAAAAACTTTCCCCTGCAAATCCTGCTCACCCCCCTCTGATACTTTTCGTCCCGCATTCAGCAAAGTAATGGTTGTTCCATGAACAATTCCCTGAGGCCCGATGTACATAAACGAACCCGCAGTCATCTGTCCATATTGTGAAACACCCAGGGCATTGAACTTTTCCCAATGTTCGGGCGAGGAGTAATTTGGGACCACCATACCATTGGTAACCACAACCCTGGGGGACCCTGGATGAGAAGGGAACAATCCCATGGGATGCCCGGAGTAAAGGACAAGCGTCTGTTCATCGGTCATTTCAGCAAGATACTTCATGCTGAGAAGATACTGTGCCCAGTTCTGAAAAACAGCTCCGTTACCACCGTAAGTGATCAGTTCGTGTGGGTGCTGAGCAACCACTTCATCCAGATTGTTGCTTAACATGAGCATGATCGCTCCGGCAGAAACCGACCGGTAAGGAAAATCGTGAATGCTTCGGGCTGTTATTTTGTACCCGGGCCTGTACCGGTACATGTATATCCTGCCATAGGTCCGTAGTTCATCACTGAACTCCTCTGCAAGAACAGGATGATGCTTGCTGGGAAAATACCTGAGTGCATTTCGTAAGGCTAACTTTTTTTCTTCAGGCGTGAGAATGTCTCTCCTTCTTGGCGCATGATTCACCTTCGGATCAAATTTCCGTGGTTCCGGAAGTTCTTCCGGAATACCCTGCAATATCGCGCTTTTGAAATCATCATTCGTTTTCATCCGGGAAATGGGTTTTGATCGATTTACTGTAACAAAGGTAATAGTTAAAAAGAAAAAGTTATGCCATCACTATGTGATAAGTTAATAAGTTATACGTTATGAGTTATTTGGTAATTAAAAACCCCAAACCCGATAATGAATCGGGAAATTATGCACGTAGAGATGCCATGCATGGCGTCTCTACGCTGGTATCATGATTTTCATTACGTTTTCAGGTACTGTCTGTTTTATCATTTTTTTACGAATAACGAAATACGTCCCACGACACAGGTCGCTTAACCGAACACCCTAATACGATTATTCATTCTTGTCTGGAAATTTTGTATTAGCTTTGTGCAGAATTCTGATAATCGTTTTGTTAAATTTCGTTCTTAAACTCTGTAAACATGAAAAAAAGCTGGATAATTCTTGCCGTTGTTGCAGTATTGATCATACTGCTCTATGTCTCTGTAAAAAATACCTACAACCGGATGGTCCAGAAGGGAGAGGTTGTAACGGAACAGTGGTCAAATGTTGAGAATGTTTATCAACGGCGCTCAGACCTTATCCCGAATCTGGTGAATACGGTCAAAGGATATGCCGATTTTGAGCAGGAAACATTAACCCAGGTTATTGAAGCCCGGTCCAGGGCCACTTCCGTAACAGTGGACGCAAATAATCTCAATCCTGCTATGATCAACCAGTTTCAGGAAGCTCAGGCCGGACTCTCATCTGCCCTTTCAAGGTTACTGGTGGTTATTGAACGGTATCCGGACCTGAAAGCAAACCAGAACTTCCTTGAACTACAGGCTCAACTCGAAGGTACTGAAAACCGGATAGCGGTCGAACGGAGAAAATTCAACGAAGTGGCCAGGGATTACAATACGTTCATTAAACAGTTTCCCAGAAACATCTATGCCAGCATCTTCAATTTTGAAAGCAAGGCCTATTTTGAAGCGGAGGAGGGAGCCAGCGAAGCGCCGGAAGTTCAATTCTGACATCGGGGTAATTCAGTATCAAGGGTCACACTGATACCATCATTACACGGTTCAAATAATCATTAACCCAAAGAAATGAAAACTGCTGATTATTTTAATAAGGAAGATAAGGAGCAAATCTCCAAAGCAATCCGTGAAGCCGAACGGAACACATCGGGAGAAATCAGGGTTCATATCGAGGGAACATGCAGGGAGGAGGTCATGGACCGCGCTGCTTACCTTTTTGAAAAACTCGAAATGCACAAAACAGCACTGCGCAACGGTGTACTTTTCTATCTTTCCATGAAAGATCAAAAATTTGCCATCTTGGGCGATGTGGGTATAAACCGGGTTACACCGGAAAACTTCTGGGAAGAGATCAAAGAGACAATGCTCGAACAGTTCAGGATGGGGCAGTATGCAGCGGGACTTTCAGAAGGCATTAAAATGGCAGGCGAGCAATTGAAAGAACATTTCGCCTATCAGGAAGATGATGTTAATGAACTCTCCGATGATATTTCATTTGGTAAAACCTAATCCATTGCAGGAAAGGAAATTCACGATGAAAAAATATACAGTAGGTATTGTTTTTGGGCTTCTCCTGCTAAGTTCTCCATCATCACTGTTCAGCCAGGATGTCATTCCTGACAGACCTTCTCCTCCCAGGCTGGTAAACGACTTTGCCGGATTCCTTTCCCGGGAGGATGCAGTGCACCTGGAAAATAAGCTGGTTGAATTTAATACCCAGACCTCCACGCAGATAACCATTGTAACCATGAACGATCTTTCAGGATATGCAATTTCGGATTTTGCATTTCGTCTGGGTGAAAAATGGGGAGTCGGACAGGAAGGATTTGATAACGGGATCGTTATCCTGATTAAACCAAAAACATCCTCCGAAAAGGGCGATGTTTTCATTGCAACCGGTTACGGTTTGGAGGGAGCCGTTCCAGATGCCGTAGCCAAACGGATCGTCGAAGCGGAAATACTGCCCGCCTTCAGAAAAAACAACTTCCTGGAAGGGCTGGATAATTCGGTTGAGATCCTTTTTGAACTGACTCGTGGAGAATACAGTCCGGATGAATACATGAAAGAATCCGGAGATCCAGCCGCAGAGATTGGGATCGGATTTTTCATTTTTCTCATGATTATGATTTCCGTCATTTCCCGGATGAGGCGAAACAGGCATTATGCTCCGGGACACAGCCTGCCCTTTTGGACAGCACTGTTTCTTGCGGGTTCAGGTGGAAGATCCCACTCGGGAAGCTTTGGAAAGTTCTCTTCCGGAGGGGGAAGTTTTGGCGGATTTGGTGGTGGTGGTTTTGGCGGATTCGGAGGAGGCAGCTTTGGTGGAGGTGGTGCCGGCGGTAGCTGGTAACGGATCAAATACAAATCCTGTGGCACAGGATTATTTGTGATATTCCCCATTGAAATCCCGGGAATAACTCCAACTATAAACAGATCAATCCCCTTCTGAAGCCTTTGTTACTCCAACTGCTGCAATGCAGCACGGGCTTTAAAACCAATGCTGTTTTCATAAGGCCCGTTGCTTAATTCAAGTGCAACCCTGTAGTAGGATTCAGCCCGCTCATTCTCTCCTCTGGTTTCCAGGATTTTTCCCATTTGCAGAGCAGAATAGGATGCATAGTAATAAGGTAACTCCACACCGGTACCAATGACCAGCGTGTAATACCGTTCAGCCTTTTCAAGTTCCCCGAGTTTATGATAGACCCGTGCCAGCCGATAAGCATATTCCAGCTTCTCGGACAGGGTATTTACCTTCTCTCTTCCATGGTGTTGTAATAATATTGCTTCAGCTTCCTGGTAATATCCACCATCAAAAAGCAATCTTGCTGTAAGGAGCAGACTATTCGGCTCCGGGTATTCAGTAACTTCATAATACGCCTGTTTGTCAGAATCAAGCAGTGCTTTTCCAGCTGTCCTGACCATCTCCCTGCAATGATGGTATTTCTCAACATCACCCTGCAAGAAATAGTACCAGGATAGTTTATACCAGGCGCTCTTAATATAGTGCATGCCATGAAACCGGTTCAGGAAGGATTCCAATAACCGGTTTGCATCCTTATCCAATCGGTTCAATTTAGCCTCTCCCTGCAGAAAATCAAGAAACAGGAAGGGAAGTTCATCTTTGCTCTGTGGGTATTTTTCAAGCAGAGAAATGGTTTCATGATTCTTTCCTGCTTTATTTAGCGCCAATACATAGGTGAAACGGAAAAGTGGATTTTTAAAAGGGGGATCCTGGATCCCCTGCAGAAACTCCAGTGCTGCCTCATCACTGGAACTGTTTTGAATGTACACATGCGCCAGGATCATGATGGCTTCCAACTCAGGATAGGTCGATTGTTTGGTAAATTGATGGTAATCTTTCAGTTGTTCAACTCCTGTTTCCATGTTACTGCTTAATCCGGTAATTCTCATAATCCAGGAATATTTGTCAGGAACGGCTTCCAGGATCACTTCCTGAATGCCTGAGATCTTTCCATTCGGTTTAAAAGCAGGGAAAAGGGATTTGTTCTCCTGAACAAGCCTGTAGGATGTAAAGAAATGAACAACTGCTTTCCAGTTATCCTGAAACTTGATGCCTGCCAAAAATGAATGCAAGTGCATCTCTGCCTGGATGAACAGATAGATCGGCGAATTTTTATCTCCATTCTCACGGATGGTCTCAAGTCTCGTTCTGAATTTTTCTTTATACGCAGTATATCCTTCCTCTTCTTCCGTTATCATCACCTCGATGAAATCCTGAAGATTTTCAAGGTAACATGCGTAACTGTTTTCCCTGTTCCCCTCTTTTTGTTTTTCCAGAATCGATTGGGCTTCTGCAAACCGCAGATCGAGGATCAGTTTGTGGGCTTCCATCCAGGAATTCTCCGGCTGTTGCATTCCTGCAACCGATGCTGGGATAATGATCCACAGGGATAAAAGGCGTATATGATTCAGTAGTTTCAGATCCAGTTTGGTTATGACAAAAAAAGCTGCCTTCAACAATCAGACAGCTTTTCTTGAATCAATGGAATCTATATTGCATTAACGAAGATTTCCCACAATAAGGAACACGATCTATACAGCAATGTCCTGGGTGATATCATCATCAACCAGTATTCTGCCACAATATTCACAGACTATGATCTTTTTCCTTGATTTTATATCCAGTTGTCTCTGAGGAGGGATCTTATTGAAACATCCTCCACAGGCATCACGCTGCACAGTAACTACGGCAAGTCCATTCCGTGCATTCATGCGTATTCGTTGATAGGCTGTCAATAATCTGGGATCGATCTTTGTCTTTATCCCGTTCAATTTTTTAACCAAAAGCTCTTCCTCTTTCTGCGTATCGGCAATGATCTCATCCAGTTCTGATTTTTTGTTATCCAGGTCACCATTCCTCTCTTCCAGGACCGATTTTGACTCTTCAATGACCTCATTTTTCTCTTTCAACTGAACGGTAAATTCGCGAATTCTTTTTTCGCAAAGCTCAATTTCAAGGGTTTGAAATTCTATCTCTTTGGATAATGAATCAAATTCACGGTTATTGCGAACATTCATTTGCTGCTCTTCATATTTCTTTATCAGGATTTCAGCACTTTTAATCTCATTTTTCTTATTCGAAATTGCTGTTTCCAGGCTGTTAACCTCATCGTTGAAATTATTAATCCTGGTTTCAAGTCCGGCAATTTCATCCTCCAGATCCTGAACCTCCAGAGGCAACTCTCCCCTGAGTATTTTTATTTTATCGATATCTGAATCACACGACTGTAATTCGAACAAAGCCATCAATCTTTCTTCAATAGAGATATCTGTCTGGTCAGAAGTTTTTTTCTTCCCTTGCTCTTTTTCCTTTGCTGTTACCGCTTTCGTCGCCGCCTGTGTCTTTTTCGTTTCCGCTGCCTTTTTTGCTGCTGTTGCTTTTTTTGTTTCCGCTGCCTTTTTCGTCTCCGTTGCCTTCTTTGCTGCTGTTGCTTTTTTTGTTTCCGCTGCCTTTTTCGTCTCCGTTGCCTTCTTCGTTGTCGTTGCCTTTTTCTTTTCCGCTGCCTTCTTCGTTGTCGTAACCGCTGTCTTTTTCGTTGCCTTTGCCATTTTCTTACAAATAATTTATTGGATTAGTATTTATATCCGAAAAATGAACTGCAAATTTAGGGAATTTTTTCGTAAGAATATCATAAAAGATCTCCAATGTAAATTGCTCACTTTCAAAATGACCGATGTCAACCACAAGGATTTGATTATCGGCATCAAAATACTGGTGGTATTTGAAATCGGCAGAGATAAAAACATCAGCTCCTGCATGCATGGCATCCGGTAGCAGGTGGCTTCCGCTACCTCCACAGACTGCTATTTTCTGCAAGGGTTTTCCAAGCAGCGTTGTATGTTTAATCACTGGTACGAAGAACAACTCTTTTATTCTACCGAGGAATTGTTTCTCTTCTTCCGGTTTATTCAATTCACCCAGCAGGCCTGAGCCAACGTTCCCGTAGGCATTATCCAGCGGGTAGAGATCATATGCAACCTCCTCATAGGGATGGGAGTCAAGAAGGGCTTTTACGATCTTTTTCTCAAGGTGTTTTGGAAAAATTGTCTCAATTCTGATCTCTTTTTCAAAATGGATCACTCCTTTCTTTCCCACGTAGGGATTGGAATCATCACCACCCCTGAAGCTTCCCTCTCCGGTGATGTTGTAGCTACTCATATCGTACTTTCCAATCACTCCAGCCCCGGCATTAAAAATCGCTTCGCGGACACCGGAAGCTTTATCATGAGGAACAAATGTGACCAGTTTGGAGAGTTGGTTTTTGACAGGGCTCAGAATGCGGGTGTTATTCAACCCGATCTTTTCTGCGATTTTGGAATTCACACCACCCATTACATTATCGAGGTTGGTATGCATGGCATAAATGGCAATATCATTCTTAATTGCTTTTATGACTGCCCTTTCGAAGGATGTTTTACCGGTGAGGCTCTTTACCCCGAAGAAGATCACCGGATGATGAGAGATAATCAACTGAGCATCGATCTCCATGGCTTCTTCCACGATTGCTTCAGTAACGTCAAGTGCCAGCAATGCACGTTTAACCATCATTTCAGCGTCTCCGATGATCAATCCTGAATTATCATAGGACTCTTGAAAAGGCAATGGGGCAAAAGATTCCAGGTAGTTAGTAATTTCTGTTAGCTTCATGGTTCTGGTGTTTTGGGTTTCTTTCCAACGAAACCCGTTAAATGCCTGGTTGAGCAGTGTTAACAAAAGCAGAGGTACAGGTCCGAATAACCTGTCATCTCATCAGGTTATGCATACAATGCGACAAATCATATACTTTAGGATGATGCTGATGGTTACAGTGATTCCCTTATTTCAAGCAGAATCTCCTTAATGTCATTTAACGATTTGATCACCTGAAAATTATTGACTGTATCCTCCCTGTTCTCTTTAAGCTTCATTTTTGCACCTTTCAGGGTAAGTCCCCGCTCCTTCACCAGGTGATATATGATATGGAAATTATCAATATCTTCTTTGGTAAACAACCGGTTCCCTTTCTTGTTTTTGTGTGGTTTAATGATGTCAAATTCTTTCTCCCAGAAGCGGATCAGAGAGGTATTCACTTTAAACATTTCGGCTAATTCACCGATGGAATAGTAGACTTTTTCAATTTTGTTTTCTTTGTACGGCATGACAATGAATGTGGGAATAGCATAAAAATCGTTCACACTAAAGTAGTAAAATAAAATTCAAGAATCAATAGTTTCACTCCTCTTCTCCAAGGCAATAGAGATATCCATCCCTTGAAGCAATATAAATCCTGTTATTCCATGCTATGGGGGTAGCTTCAAAGGGAGCGACAAATTTATCCAGCAGGATAAATTCGAAATCCTGATTAAACTCAAACAGGAACAAGCCGTTATAACCGGCAACGATCAGGCGGTTTTCAATAATAATCGGGGTAGAGATCGAGGGACCGAGATAGGTTTTGAAGATTAATTCAGGTGTTGGATAATAGCTAATGCTGTCGGGTCCGGCAACAGTGATCTCCTCCTGAATCTCCTGATGGTTTACAACATATAAATAACCATCGATTCCAATTGTAGCAGCCAATCCGGGTGTATCATCCGTTTTATAATAATCATTGATACCCACAGATCCAATGACTCCTCCTTTCCATGAAACAAAATCATTGTTTTCTGTTGGCAGGAACCATATTACCGCGTCACGTTCATCCCGAGCCGGATCGAGTTTAAATACCCCGCCCTTCCCAGGTATGTATTGTTTCTCAACCGATACCAACAGGCAACTGTCATTAGTAACTACCGGGGTACCATCCATATCGGAACCAATAAAGAAATCCCAATCGATCTCCTTTGTAATCCGGTTAAAACCAAAAACATGACCGGATCCGGAACTGAGGTATATCCTGTTACCCAGTAAGCTGGGCGATGCTTCTGTGACAACATTATACTGATGTGCTTTAACATCGTACGGAGTATAAAGCTTCCTGCTTTTAATAATCTGCGGTTGTATCATCCCATTCAGCATACGGGCTTTCTGTGGATCAGGATCAAATACAGTAAAGAGTCCATTCTCCAGTCCGATATAACCTGTATCGGCGATCATCAGCGCCGAACCGTCTACATCCCTGCTATAGCTGTCGGTCCATTGACTATCCAACCTCCATAGTTCGGTTCCGGTCAGGTAGGAAATTGCCCTGAAGCTGGGTATGTGGGGAGAATCGAGGTAATTACCCGACCCTAATCGACTGCCCTGAAGAATAATGATTTGCTCTTCCGGAATGCCAGCATTCCCATTAATCCAGATCGTTCCGGTTCCCTTTACAACATCGTCAAAGGCATATTGCCAGACGATCTCCCCGGTTTCAGCACGGATTTTTTTTAAATGATGGTCGTAGGCTCCCTGAATGATGAACAGTTCCCCATTCTCCTCAACCAGTAATGGTTGTCCGGTCCAGCCTGCACCAGCCCACTCTGCGGTTCCAAGTTTCCTGGAAAGCAGGGTCTTTCCCTTTCCAAGGTAGAGTTTCCAAATAATTTTTAGCTGTGAAGGAGCAGAATTACCATAATAATTCCTTCGTTCATTACCCAGATAAGTGTTGATCCTCGGGATAACCGTTAATGAATCCTGGTCGTACTCCAATGCAGTCAACCCGTTTTCTGTACCCGCCGGCAGGATCATTCCATCTTCTGTAATGTCCACCAGAGCATCCGGAAAATCGGTTTCTGTCAGGTCTTTCAATGCCGTGATTGCCTTTCCGGAATAATCGATTTCAGGAATTCCTCTTCCCCGCTGAACGATCGGGAATACTTTTCCTTCCAGAAATTTACCTTCCTTATTTACGGATAATCGGACCATTGGAGCAACTCCGTTTGAGCCCTCCAGTTTAAACCTTCCATACGTACAGAAATTTCCTAAACTATAAAAGATGATGCGCTCCCGATAGCATTCTGCAGCACGCGTGACATGAGGTCCGTGCCCGAAAACGATATCCGCACCTGCATCCACCGCAATGTGAGCAAATTCATACACATTCCCCCGGTTGAATCCAAGATAGGTCTCATCCTCTCTGGTCACATGCTGGTGCTCTTTCCCTTCTGCACCTCCATGAAACGAAACGATGACAATATCGCATTCGCTATCCAGCATGCTAATTATTTCCTGTACCCGCTTGCTGTTCTTGAGATCAGTTGTCCCGGGATGAGGTGAAAAGGCACAAAAGCCATAGGTAATGCTATCTTTCCTGATATAACTTACCGGATGATCCTGCAGTCCTGCTGTTTTAATGCCTGCATTTTCAAGGATCATCCTGGTTCTTTCCCTGCCGGCTGCACCGAAATCGCCGTTATGGTTGTTTGCCAGGCTTAAAAAATCAAAACCGGCAGAAACAAGGCACTCAACAAAATGATCCGGCATCCGGAAGATAAAACACTGGGTTGTGTCCTTGCATTTCTTGGGTTCCCCTTCTTCACCGGCAAACGTACCTTCAAGATTTCCACACGTAATATCTGCATCAACCAGAACATTAGCAACAGTTGCCAGTAATGGAGAGCACTCTCCTCCCGGTGGCAGGTATATCCCTGAGGGGTAATCCGTACCCAGCATAATGTCACCGACACAGAGGATATTGAGCGTATCTGCCTGAACAACCGTATCAGCAAGCAGCAACTGTTGCTCATAAGCCAGTTCAGTTTGATCAACCGACAGGAAGATAATAAGGGTATAACAGGCTAATCCAAGAAGATTCATGTTGAGATCGGCAAAAAAAAAAAGCAGGAAATTTATTTGATCCGCTTTCCTGCCTTAAATGATAAAACGATGTTCCGGCTAATCAAAGGATTGCCCGGATGCCATCGATAATTCAATCATTCGGTCATATTCCTCCGCTGTCAGATCATCAAAGAAGTAGTTAATCGGATTGACTTTTCTTCCATTGTGATGCACTTCATAGTGAAGATGTGGAGCAGTAGACAATCCCGTACTTCCGACAAAACCGATTACATCTCCCCGCTTCACCTTTTGACCTTTTGTCACGTTGAATTTGCTCATATGAGCATAGCGGGTGACGTATCCATAACCGTGATCAATCCTTATTTCATTACCGTAACCTCTTCGTGAACTGATTGTTGCTACAACAGTGCCGTCACCAGTTGCATAAATTTCTGTTCCGGTTGGAGCAGTAAAATCCATGCCCTCATGGAATTTCCTGATCTTGTAGATGGGATGTATCCGGTATCCCCACCCCGATGCGGTTCGCTTCAGGTCCTTATTGGAAATGGGTTGAATAGCGGGAAGGCTGGCAATAAACTTTTCTTTATTCATCGCCAGATCAATCACTTCATCATACGACTTCGACTGAACATATACTTTCTTCAGAATATTATCCAGTCGTTTTGCCGTCTCAATAACGATTTCCGAATTATCATACCCCTCAAGCTCTGCATAACGGTTAATTCCACCCATACCGGCATTACGCATGGATGTTGAAATGGGTTCAGCCTCAAAAATAGTACGGTAAATGTTGTCGTCCCTCTCCTGTAACTCTTCCAGCACTTTTTCCACGGTAGCAAGCTTCCTGTTCATCACATCATATTGCAGGATAAGCTGATCGTTTTCTCTGATCAATGCTTTCTCTTTGGGAGAATCAAAAAGCAGCGTAAAGACAACAGCATAAAGAATAGCCAGTAAAACACTAGCCAGAAAATAGGTAAAAAACCGGACGGTTTTATCCCAGAAACTCAGTCTGATCTTATCAAAACTTAACGATTCCGGGTTATATTTGAATTTTTCTTTTGCCATATTTTATTAATCCTTAGAAGGATGGCGCTTAAAAAAAGCGGTCAACGTGAAGCAAATCTAATTTAAATAATTTAATTTTACAAGCCAGTCCCACCAGGATTCATGAAAATAAGTGTATTTTTCAAACTTAAAATCCTCAATATCAGTACTCTATGAATTCAAACCAGCTGAGAGAAGCCTTTTTTACATTTTTCCGATCGAAACAACATAATATTGTTCCATCCGCACCCATGGTGATAAAGAACGATCCCACGTTGATGTTCACCAACGCGGGTATGAACCAGTTTAAAGACATTTTCCTGGGTAACTCTCCGGTAAAACATTCCCGCATTGCCAATACACAGAAATGCCTCCGGGTATCGGGCAAACATAATGACCTTGAGGAGGTTGGACATGACACTTACCACCATACCATGTTTGAGATGCTGGGCAACTGGTCATTTGGGGATTATTTCAAAAGGGAAGCCATACACTGGGCTATGGAATTCCTGGTTGAAACATTACAGATACCCAAAAATCGTCTCTATGCTACTGTTTTTGAAGGAAACCCCGAAGAAAACCTTGAAAGGGATGAGGAAGCGTATACCTTCTGGAAAGAAGTAATTGATAAAGACCGGATCTTAACCGGCTCGAAAAAAGATAATTTCTGGGAAATGGGAGATACCGGACCCTGTGGACCCTGCTCGGAGATTCATGTCGATATGAGAGCAGACGGGGAAAGGGAAAAAGTGAGTGGAAGAGAGCTGATTAACAAAGATCACCCTCTGGTAATTGAGATCTGGAACCTTGTCTTTATCCAATATAACAGGAAAGCGGATGGAAAACTTGAACCCCTGCCAAACAAACACATCGATACAGGCATGGGATTTGAACGATTGTGTATGGTGGTGCAGAAGAAGCAATCCAATTATGATACGGATATTTTCCAACCCCTGATTCAACATATTTCAAAGCTCACAGCATTGGAATATGGTAAAAACGAAGAGTCAGATACGGCGATGCGGGTTGTTGCCGACCATCTCCGTGCCATCGCTTTTTCCATTGCGGATGGACAAATACCGTCAAATACAAAAGCCGGTTATGTGATTCGAAGGATCCTGCGAAGAGCCGTCCGCTATGGATATACATTCCTTCAACAAACCGAACCGTTTATTCATAAACTGGTTGCTACCCTGGCAAAAAACATGGGGGATGCATTCCCCGAATTGAATGAACAACAAAGCCTCATCGAACGGGTAATTCATGAAGAGGAAGTTGGTTTCCTTAAAACACTCGATACCGGAATCCGATTGCTTGATCAGATCATTCAGGAATCCAAAACATCAAAACAAAAAACAATCGATGGAAAAATCGCATTTGAACTGTATGACACCTATGGTTTCCCCCTCGATCTCACTGAACTTATCCTGAAAGAGAATGATCTTTCAGTGAACCGGCATGAATTTGAACAGGAAATGAAAAACCAGAAGGAACGATCCAGAAATGCCGCTGCTGTTGAGACCAATGACTGGATAACAATTCGGGATGATGAGGCTGGTGAATTTATCGGATACCAAGAACCTGAAGCAGATGTGCAGATAGTACGGTATCGGAAAGTAAAATCAAAAGGGAAAGAATTTTACCAGATGGTTTTTAACCGTACTCCATTTTATGCTGAATCGGGCGGCCAGATAGGTGACAGAGGCTATATCGAATCGGGGGGTAAGCGGTATCCCATTCACGATACAATCAAGGAGAATGAACTCACAATCCACATAGCACCCGAGCTACCGGGTATGAGAGATGAACAATTCCATGCTGTAGTGGATCTGGAAAGGAGAAATCGTATAGCCAATAACCATACAGCCACCCACCTGTTGCATCACGCACTCAGGAAAATGTTGGGATCGCATGTTGAACAAAAAGGATCGCTGGTAACACCCGATCACCTCCGGTTTGATTTTTCTCATTTCCAGAAAGTGACCGATGATGAGATAATGAAGATCGAATCCATGGTGAATGAACTCATCCGCGCAAACCTGAGAAGGGAAGAAAAGGTGAACATTTCCATGGTAGAAGCAAAGAAATCAGGGGCGATCGCTCTGTTTGGCGAAAAATACGGAGACCGGGTACGAACCATTAAATTCGGAGACTCAATGGAGCTTTGTGGTGGTATCCACGTTGAAGCAACAGGTCAGATCGGCTTTTTTAAGATCATTTCCGAAAGCGCTATTGCAGCCGGAATAAGAAGAATTGAAGCCATAACCGCACAGAAAGCCGAACAGTATATCACCGAACAGCTCAACCTCCTGAAAGAGATCGGCAGACAAATTAAAGGATCTGACGATCTGATACAGGATGTTCGTAACCTGGTAAAGCAAAACAATCTGCTGAATAAACGCGTGGAAGCATTTGAAAAAGAAGGACTTAAACTGTTAAGGAAAGTCCTTGTGAGCAAAATCATCCGAATAAACGATATGAACGTGATTGCCGAAAAGATCGAGATCCACTCCGTAGAAGGAATGAAAGACCTTGCTTTCCAGCTCAAAAAAGAGGTAAACGACCTCTTCCTGATCCTCGGAACCGAATTGAATGGGAAAGCGAACCTTGTTATCATGATAGCCGACAATCTGGTGAAAGAAAAAAATCTCAATGCCAGCAATATGATCAAAACGATTGCAAAAGAGATCAAGGGCGGTGGTGGTGGACAGCCATTCTTTGCTACAGCAGGAGGTCAGGACCCATCAGGCATTCAACGGGCGATCACACAGGCAAAGGATATCATCTCAAAAGCTTAGTCCATCTATTCCGCTTCCTTTGAAAATATATCCCGGATTATTTCTGCATATTTTTCAGCGATCACCTTACGCTTCAGGCTCAGTTTCGCGGATAGTTCACCCGTTAACGTAGACCATTCTTCACACACCAGCCTGAACCGTTTGATCTGCTCATGAAATGCAAGCTGTTTATTGATCTCGTTCACTTCCTGCTGATACCTGGCAATAACTTCCGGAATCCGGATCAATTCTTGATTATCTCTGAATTTCACGTCGTGTAATGTACACCATTTATGCAGGAACTCTAAATTGGGAACGATAAGGGCGCTGGAGAACTTTTCATTTTCTCCGATCACCATGATTTGCTCAATAAAAAATGATTCCTTGAATTTGTTCTCGATCACCTGGGGGGCAACATATTTTCCACTGGAGAGTTTAAAGATCTCCTTTTTACGATCGGTGATTTTCAGGTATTTATTCTCTACCAGCACACCGATATCACCGGTATGGAACCATCCTTCCTCATCAATAACCTCTTTTGTGAGTTCCGGCTGCTTATAATATCCCAGCATGATATTGGGACCCTTGCACAGGATCTCCCCGTCATCCGCAATTTTCACTTCCACCCCCTCGATAACCGGTCCAACAGTTCCCACCTTGATCTCCTGCGTGGTATAATTGTTTACAGCAATAACCGGTGAAGTTTCTGTCAATCCGTATCCTTCAAGAATAATAATTTTAGCAGCGCTAAATACTCTGGCAAGCCTTGGTTGGAGAGCAGCTCCACCGGAGACGATGATCTTTGCATTTCCGCCCAGTGCTTCCCGCCATTTCGAAAAGATCAACTTGTCAGCAATGCCTAATTGCTTCATGTACCACCAGCCATTCCCTTTTGGGGGTTCGAATCTGAGTCCCAGGTTAACGGCCCAGAAAAAGATCTGTTTTTTCAGGTAGGTCAGATCCTTTCCTTTTCCAATGATTGTGTCATAAACCCGCTCGAGCAGTCTCGGGACAGTACTGAACAGATCGGGCTTAACCTCTTTCAGGTTCTCAATAATGGTTCCCATGCTTTCGGCATAGTAGATGCTCATCCCTTTGTATTGGAAATGATAATTAAGCATCCGCTCATAGATATGGCTGATGGGAAGAAAACTCAAAATTTTTGATTCTGGTCCAAATGGATGCACGTTCGCTGTGGCAAGGACATTGCTAATGATGTTGTGGTGATTGAGCATGACACCTTTTGGAAAGCCGGTCGTGCCGGATGTATAAATAATGGTCAACAGATCCTGCGGAGAAATACTCTTTTTGATTTCCTTCAGCTCATTCTCAAATTTTGATGCGTTCTCTTTTCCAAGTTCGAGCACTTCCATCCATGATTTCGCTCCTTCAACATCATTGAATGTATAAACTTCCTGCACTGTTTTGGTTTTTTGGATTATGGGTTTGAGCTTCTCGTATAAGCTTTTATCAGTAATGAAAACAATCTTCGGCTCTGCGTGCTCTAAGATATACTCATAGTCCTCAAAACTGATTGTGGGGTAAATAGGGACGTGGACAATACCAGTCTGACTCATCCCCATATCGGCGAAATTCCACTCGGGTCGTCCGCTGGAGACGGTTGCAACCCTGTCTCCTTTTTTCAAACCAAGTGCCAGCAAACCATAGCTCATGAATGTTGCATTATCAACATACTCTTTTGTGCTGTATCTGACCCATTCGTTATTTTTTTTGCCTGCAATGGCATCCTCTTTTGGATGGTTTGCCAATGACCGTTCGAGAAGATCAAATGTTCTGGTTACTTCCATGATTGTATTTTTTGTTTAATCAAATATAATCAAATTTGAATAATTTGAAGGAGTATCGATTCTCTCTCCCATAATATCCTGTTGGATTTGTTTTTTAGAAAATTTTTAGAAACTTTGGCTTGAAATGAAATATCCATTAACACGGTTAAAAAATGAAAAGGAAAGTTTTTGTTTTACTTTTTCTGGCACTTATCAGTACCGCTTTCAAAAAGGATAAGCCTGCCTATCGCCTGTTCAACCAGAGTGGGAAAGAGGTTACATATTCGAAAATGGTTAACGATCTGCAGGGCGCCGACATGATCTTCTTCGGAGAACTCCATGATAATCCCGTAGCACACTGGCTTCAGTATGAGCTTACCAGCGATCTGTTCGAAGTGAAAGGAAAGGATCTTATGCTTGCTGCAGAAATGTTTGAGTCCGATAATCAGATCATTTTTAATGAATACATGAAGGGTGCAATTTCAGAAAGCAGCTTTGAAAGCGAAATGCGGTTATGGAAGAACTACCAAACCGATTATAAACCATTGGTACAGTTTGCAAAAGATAGTGGATTGGTGTTCGTTGCTTCAAACATTCCCAGACGTTATGCTTCTCTTGTATTCAGCAAAGGATTTGAAGGATTGGAAGAACTTTCCGAAACGGCAAAACAGTTTATTCATCCCCTTCCCATACCCTATGATCCGGAATTGAAATGTTATAAGGATATGTTGAAAATGGGACCAATGGGAGGAGCCCATACAAATGAGAATCTTCCAAAAGCACAGGCTGTTAAAGATGCTACGATGGCTTATTTTATCCTGAAGCACTGGCAGCCCGGAAAACAGATCATTCATTTTAATGGTAGTTACCATTCCGATAATTTTCAGGGAATCGTCTGGTATATTCAGCAAGACCATCCGGAATTGATCATCCGTACAATCACCACAAAGCTTCAGGATAACCTGGACGTAGTTGAGGAAGAGGATGTTAACACGGCAAACTACATCCTCGTTATTCCGGAGACAATGACAAGGACGTATTGATGGAGGAAGATAGTTATATGTTATAAGTTATACGTTAATAAGTTAATAAGTATGGATGTTGGACGTTGTATGTTCGATGTTGAACGTTGAATACTTTACCTCGTTCTTTTCCGTATCAGCAAAAGCCCTATAAACGTAAGCAGTCCATTCACAATAAGCAACTCAAAACCAAACCGGTAGCCATTAAACCAGCTGACAGAATTTACGCTGATAATGTAACTGATCACGGGCGAAATGATGGCGACAACCGGAACCAATTTATCCCGCACCTTGATACGGGTAAACATCCCGAAAGCAAATAGCCCCAGCAGGGGTCCATAGGTATACCCTGCTATCGTGAATACAGCTGAAATCACACTGTCGTTGTTAATCGCCCTGAAAATAACAATGATCAAAAACATGATGGTTGAAAAACCGATGTGCACGGCTAAACGGATCTGTTTGCTTGTCTTTTCACTCCTTTTCTTAAGATCCAGAAAATCAACACAGAATGCCGTAGTTAAAGCAGTTAAGGCTGAATCTGCACTGGAAAAAGCTGCGGCAATGATCCCAAGAAGAAAAACAATACCTGCAAAAATGGAAAAATGATTCAATGCAAGAATTGGATAAAGATCATCGGTTTGAACCGGTATTGAAATACCGTTTGTTTCAGCATACAGATAAAGCATGAGACCCAGGCTGAGAAACAGGAAATTTGTAGGAATAAGAATGATGCTGAACCAGTACATGTTTTTCTTCGCCTCCTTGATATTCCGGCAGGTCAGATTCTTCTGCATCATGTTCTGGTCCAAACCGGTCATGACTATGGCAATGAATGCTCCGGAGAAAAATTGCTTAAAAAAGTACTTGCTGCTTTGCCAGTTCCAGAAGAATACTTTAGAAAAGGGGTGCTGATGGAGGTTCCGGAAAACTTCTTTTGATGACAGGCCAAGTGAATTTGCAACTACAAAAATACTGATTAAAACAGCCGATAACATGAAGAAGGTCTGCAGAGTATCTGTCCAGACAATGGTTTTGATGCCTGCCCGGAAGGTATAAACCCAGATCAATACAATGGTCACCAGCACAGTTACACCGAACGGGATCCCGTATGAATCGAAAAATCCAATCTGCAAAACACCGGCCACCAGCAACAACCTCAACGATGCACCCATGGTTTGTGAAAGCAGGAAAAATAAAGATCCCGTTTTATAGGTGCTGATGCCAAACCGCTGGTCCAGATAGGTGTAAATAGAAACCAGGTTTAACCGGTAATAGAGTGGCATTAACACATTTGCGATCACAAAATATCCAAGTAAATAACCCAGCACCAGCTGAAAATAGGAGAATGCCTTAATGGTTGGCTCATCCGGTGAAATGATCGCCCCGACTTCACCGGGAATAGAGATGAAGGTAACTCCCGAAAGCGAAGCTCCAATCATTCCAAAAGCTACCACATACCAGGGCGATCTTTTGTTACCGGTAAAAAACGTGGTGTTGGTTGCATTTTTTGAAGTAAAATGAGAAACGATCAGCAGTAAAGCAAAATAACCGGCAGTTATACCGAAAACCAGTCGTGGATCCATCTGAGAACAACTTCAAATTTGTGCAAGAATAATAAAAACAATTCAACATAAAAAATATTGCGTAAACACATATTAGGTGTTAAATTTGACCGCATTTAAAAATGGATCCGATGAGCATAGAACTTTTTCCATCGAAATTACTGGAAAATGCCGTCAGCGAATTTGCAAGACTTCCCGGTATTGGAAGGAAAACGGCGCTAAGACTGGTACTCTACCTGCTGAAACAAAGTCCGGAAGAGGTCAGACAATTCGGAGAAGCGATGATTAAACTGAAAACCGGGATCAAATACTGCAGGATCTGTAACAACATTTCCGATACAGAAACCTGCTACATCTGCAGTGACCCCAAAAGGGATCACTCCATCATCTGTATTGTGGAAAGCATTAAAGACGTGATGTCCATCGAAAACACGCAGCAATTCCATGGTATATATCATGTGCTGGGTGGTATCATTTCACCGATGGATGGGATCGGACCGAGTGACCTGAAACTGGATACCCTTGAAGAAAAGATCAAAACGGGCGAAGTAACTGAGATTATCCTTGCCCTGAGTACCACCATGGAGGGTGATACAACCAATTTCTTTATCTACCGCAAATTCAACAAATACTCCATCAAAATATCCTCACTGGCCAGGGGAGTCTCCATCGGAGATGAGATCGAATACGCCGATGAAATAACCCTCGGTCGATCCATTGTAAACAGAGTCCCGTTTGAACCCACACTTTCATCATAACCGTTCGTCCATGATATTTACACTTTGATTATATCCCAGTTGTTTCTATTTTTGATATGATGAAATCCTCATCTTTATAGGATTCGATTTCAAATAACTTTAAACGGGTGAAACTCTCCATCATAATTGTCAACTACAATGTGCAATATTTCCTGGAACAATGCTTGTTCTCAGTGAAAACGGCATTAAAGGGGATACAATCGGAAATTTTTGTCGTTGACAACAGTTCTGTCGACGATTCCTGTCAGATGATAAAAGAGAAGTTCGGGAAGGTTAACCTGATTGAGAACGATGAGAACAAAGGTTTCTCCTATGCTAATAACCAGGCGATTCGAAAAGCAAACGGGGAATATATACTGGTCCTGAATCCGGATACGGTGGTTGAAGAAGGAACCTTCGCAAAATGTATCGAATTCATGGATGAGCATCCCGAAGCCGGCGGACTGGGAGTAAAAATGATCGACGGTAAAGGGAACTTTCTTCCCGAATCAAAAAGGGCTTTGCCCAATCCCCTGGTTGCTTTTTTCAAAATATTCGGTTTCTCAAAACTGTTTCCCAGATCAAAACTTTTTTCCAAATACCATCTGGGTTACCTCGATCCTGAAAAAACTCACGAAATAGAGGTTCTTCCAGGAGCATTCATGTTCCTGCGGAAAAAAGCACTCGATACCGTTGGTCTGTTCGATGAGGATTTTTTCCTCTACGGTGAAGATATTGATCTGTCATACCGGCTGCTTCTCGGTGGGTATAAAAATTATTATTTCCCTCAAACAACAATCATTCATTATAAAGGAGAGAGTACAAAAAAGGGGAGCCTGAATTACGTGGTACAGTTTTATAAGGCAATGATCATCTATGCCAACAAACATTTTTCCAAACGGAATCAGAGGATCTTCGGGGGCATAATCAACCTGGCAATCTATTTTCGTGCGGCAATATCCCTCGTAAAAAGAGTGTGCTTTAAACTACTCCTTCCCATTATGGATGCACTGGTTATTTACCTTGGGTTCCACATCATAAAACCAATGTGGGAGTTGTACAGGTTCCCCGAAGGGGGGCATTATCCGGAAGAGTTCATTCGGATTATCGTTCCATGCTATCTGTTGATCTTGATCTTTTCCATACTGCTCTCAGGAGGATATGAGCGAAAAATCAATCAGCTTAATGTGATCAAGGGGATGATCATCGGAACAGGAACTATTCTTGTCATCTATGCTCTCCTTCCTGTTCAATTGAGGTTCTCTCGCGCCATGATCCTCTTTGGATCGGCCTGGGGCATTATAGCAACCCTTACCATCAGATGGATCCTCTGGTGGATAAGCCCGGATTATTTCCCCCTCAAAGGAAAGAAAGGGAAACGGATCATCATTATTGGCTCCGATCAGGAAGCAAACCGTGTCAGATCAATCCTTGAAAAAACAAGCCTCAAACTCAATGTATTAAGCATTGTTAAACCGGAAAAAGATGACAGGAATTCGTTTCTGGCAGGATATACCAATAAAATCAGGGAGATGATCCGCATTAACCGGATTGAAGAGATCATATTCTGCTCCGCTGATATCCCGGCATATGAAATCATCCGCAATATGGTGGCACTCACCTCATCGGAAATCGATTTTAAAATTGCTCCACCCGAAACTTTATCCATTATCGGAAGCAACTCAATCGAAACCACCGGAGAAATTTATCTGATCCCGTTAAACTCCATCTCCAAACCCATAAACAGGAGGAAAAAAAGAGTTTTCGACCTGGCATCTTCCCTTATCATTCTCCTCTTGCTCCCTGTAACCATTATCCCGGTTAAAAATAAAGGCTGTTTTGTGCGAAATATCGTTCACGTTATCCTCGGAAAAAAATCATGGATTGGGTTTTCCTCCTTCCCGGTGGTTCATGAAAAAGATCTCCCGGAATTACGAACGGGCGTAATTGAACCGGTTCTGGGAAAGGGAATACAGGATCCGGATAAGGATACTGTAAGGGATATCAACCTGATCTACGTTAAGGACTATCGCGTAATAAACGATATCCAGATTATGCTGAAGGCATTCAAATACCTGGGACATGAATAAAATTACATCCACAATCTATTATCTGGCTTTCAGAACAGAAGAGAATCCACTGATGGAGGGCAACGCGAATGATCGTATGAAATCAAAACGGACCATTAATTTTCGCTTCCCTCAGATGGATTATAAGAAAATTATCATTATTTTTGGCAATTATTTAGACTAAATAAAAATTAAAATCAGAAATAATTCCACACATGGCTAAATTAGAAATTCAACTTCCGGCAATGGGAGAAGGCGTTATTGAAGCAACAATTACAAAATGGCTTGTCCGGGAAGGAGATTCGGTAAAAGAAGATGATGCAATCGTTGAAGTGGCTACCGACAAAGTAGATTCCGAAGTCCCCTCTCCATGGGATGGAAAAATTGAAAAACTGCTTTTTAAAGAAGGAGATGTATCGAAAATTGGTGAGACACTGGCGATCATTATCACAGAAGGTGAAGAGGAAGGCGAACCGTTAACCGTCGAAAAAGAAAAAGCGGTGGAGAAAGAGGTGGAACGAATCAGGGAAGATATGGAAAAAACATCCTCAGCAAAAGAGGAGGTTGAGACCACTGCTTCCGGATTAAAAAGCCGTACTCCGGAAGGAAAATTTCTATCACCCCTGGTACGAAGTATCGTCAGTAAAGAAGGAATATCCTATGACGAACTTGATCAGGTTCAGGGGACAGGCAGCGATGGAAGAATTACCAAAGAGGACCTCCTCGCGTATGTAAAAAAACGGAGTGCCCCTTCTGAACCCAAACCGGTGGAAGCAGCTGCTGAGAAACCCCCGGTAACGGATGAGGAAACCAAAAAACAGGAACCGGTATCCCCTTCCGGCGATGAAATAATTGAAATGGGCAGGATGAGGAAACTGATTGCGGACCATATGGTTAAATCAAAACAAACATCCCCGCACGTTACTTCCTTTATCGAAGCCAATGTTACAAACCTGGTCAACTGGAGAAACAGGGTAAAAGATCAGTTTCTCTCCAGGGAAAAGGAGAAATTGACCTTTACTCCACTGTTCATTGAAGCTACTGCAAAAGCATTGAGAGACTTTCCAATGATCAATGTTTCTGTTGATGGAACAAAAATTATTCTGAAAAAAAGAATAAATATTGGGATGGCTACTGCCCTACCGGACGGAAACCTGATTGTACCGGTGATTAAGCATGCCGATGAGAAAAGCTTGCTTGGACTGGCAAAATCCGTAAACGATCTGGCTAACCGTGCCCGGGAGAATAAACTTCGCCCGGATGAAATTACGGAAGGGACTTTTACCATCACAAATTTTGGTACCTTCCAAAATATTACCGGAACACCCATCATCAATCAACCCGAGGCGGCTATTTTAGGTGTCGGGGCAATCCGCAAACAACCGGCTGTGATTGAAACGAAACAGGGAGATGCCATTGCTATCAGGCATATGATGATCCTCTCCCTATCGTATGATCACCGGGTAGTGGACGGAGCACTCGGTGGAATGTTCCTGAAAAGGGTCGCAGAATACCTGGAAAATTTTGATCCAAACAGAACCTTTTAGCCTCGCTGGGTAATAAA
>Ga0315534_1000173_pt1 | contig 40288 bp, 38 predicted proteins | sample SalMarSW160240MG_FD_203094 | JGI IMG/M metagenome (GOLD analysis project Ga0315534, IMG submission 203094) | Salt marsh sediment microbial communities from the Plum Island Ecosystem LTER, Massachusetts, United States - Salt Marsh Sediment SW1602-40 ... | reverse complement strand
AAATGGGAAGACCCGGCCGGCCGGCCCTTCTGCACGCATCCCGGGCCATGGTCACGGTTTTCAATGCAGCGAGCACCTCATGGGGCGATCTGACACGGGCATCCTTTCCTCTGATATTTATCGATGTCGGTATGGAGAGGGAGTTTGCCTTGCGAATGCTCGCAAGACCCTCAACCTGTGCCATAAAAACAGCCTCGGATGTGGTATAGATGCCCCCTCCGCAGTGGTACCAGGGCTCTGTGTGCTCATCCGGCTTTCTCGACCGCATAACAGCACGGTCAGGCCCTTCTCCGAACGTTGATTCAGACGGGGCTTTTGCAGCAGCCTGAAGAATCTCGTCCTTTGTAAACTCCATCACCCTCGATGTATCGGGACAGTAAGCACCAACCCGCGCAAAAAAATCAACGGCAGCATCAAAAATGGTGTCTGCGAGGGCATCATCAGACGGAAGCGGAGTTTCGGGGATGTATTTTATTTTATATTGCTGAATAACCTTTTTCAATTCGGGTACGAACCGTTTGAGGTAGTAGTCCTGGTCGGACATGAGCGGGCCTTCAACGGCCCTGTCTATGACTTCCGTGAAGCTAAGCATTGGAGCCTCCTTCTTTTATCAACTTGATTTGCGGTTTAAAAATAATATACAACGGAACACGGTTTTGCAGAATTCCTCACGAATTTCGGATCGCCTGTACGTGCGCTTCCTCTTGTACTAGTTGCCGCGCGCTGCAATCATCTCGGTCAATTTTCTCACTGCCATCTGTGCATTCTCAGCGTACAGATCGGCACCGATCGACTCTGCCCATTCAGCAGTTACCGCGCCGCCGCCAACCATAACGACATAGTTGTCCCGAACCCCGTTTTGTGTAAGCGCATCGATAACATCTTTCTGCCCGGACAGGGTAGATGTCAACAGGGCCGAAAGACCGATCGCATCGGCATTTACCTTTTTGGCCGTCTCCACGAAAGTAAAGAGATCGACATCCTCACCGAGATCGTGCACTTCATACCCAGCATTCCTGAGAAGAAGGGTAACGATGTCTTTCCCGATTTTATGAATATCTCCCTTTACCGTTCCGAGTACCACAACGCCTTTCACCGTTCTCTCCTGCCCCTTTTCCATTATTGCAGGTTCCAGGATCTTCATAGCTGCCTGAAAGGTATTTGCCGCCATCATCAATTCAGGAAGAAATATCTCGTCATTTTCATATTTTTCGCCGATGATTTCAAGCCCCGCGACAAGCCCGTTGTCAACGGCTTGCAACGGATCCAGATTGTTTGTAACTGTCTCCTGCGCCGTAGAAACCGCCTGGTCTTCATCGTAGTTCAGTATTGCCGCTTTTAATTTTCCAGCAGCCTCTTCCCCGGTCATCTTTGCCTCCTTAAAAAAATGTATCGATTGAATGGTACAACAAATATTGTATAATCAACAAAAATTTGTCAATATTTTTTACGAAAAATTGTGACGGATTACCAAGAATTAATAATTGACAGTTGCTTTTCAGAGGTTACAATACAAAGCGAACCCGATTCAACCAATAGAAAGGGGGTACACGTCTTTTCCCCGGTAGACATAGGCAGGTGAACTTTCAATCTTAAAAGTATTAACCGATAAATGCCTGATGGTGCCCTTGGTACCTGTGCCCTTGGTACAAAAAATGGGGTGTACCGATGTTCGTCTATTGAAGTCCGATAAGCCCCATTCAGCCGGCTGCAGGACGGATGAACCAGCTTTCTCCGGCATGGAATGCCGGTATTCCAATAGAGAAAACCATACATCGATAATCACCATTGTGCGGAGGAAATCCAGGTGGAAGTTGATTTGAGTGAGCTGAGAACCCTGGTTGACAATCTTGTGTCGACCGTGCAGATTCTGCAGGAAGCGATGGATAGAAACTACATGTCCCATCACCTCAGGACTCTGCTTGAAGAGCATTACGACATTGGAGAGCTTATCGACGTTAAAAAGCTTGACCGTGGGTATGTCAATGTGAGCTATGAAATAGAGACTAAAAAAGGCGGAAGGCTTCAAAAGTACTTCCTCAGACGCTACAAGAGGGGCATCAGGGAGGATGAAATCAAATTCGAGCACTCGATCGTTACCCACCTTACCAAAAAGGGTTTTTCTCTGTCAGCTGCGGTCATAAAAACGCGGCACAATACAACATACATCAAACAGTTCGAAAACGGAGGCGAAGTTCCCATCAGTGAGGTTTCCTCAGACGAGGTTCCCGCCAGGGACGTTCCCGCCAGGGACGTTCCCGCACGGGACGTTCCCGCACGGGATGTTCCCTCGGAGGATTCACACGAGGAGGTGTACTTTGCCGTTTTCGAGTTTCTGCCGGGAGAGGACAAGTACACCTGGGACAATCCGGCCTGCTCGGCGAGAGAGCTTGAAGACAGCGCACGGGTACTCGCCCAATACCATGCAGCAGTATCGGGGCTGAAATATGAGGGAAAAAGGTTTGAACCGAAGATAATCGACCTGCTTCCCACAATAGCCGGAAATATGATGAAGTACGCAAAAAGAACAGGTCAGACCAAATTCGATGCCTATTTCCTGAAACATCTGGACTCGATTCTATCAATTATCGATACTACGGTACTGCAGATCGAAAGGGACACGTACAATGATATGCCGCATCTTGCGATTCACTGCGATTATCATCCGGGCAATCTGAAATTCCTGGATGAAAAGGTTGTGGGCCTCTTCGACTTCGACTGGTCGAAAATCGATGTGCGGGCTTTCGACGTCGCCCTCGCAGTTACCTACTCCTGTTCATCGTGGGAAGGGAAGGAGGACGGTGACCTCCTGTTCGAAAAACTTCAGATTTTCCTTGAATCCTATCAGGAAGAAGCAAAAAAGTACGAAAATCCCGGTTCCATTGCCGGCCTCGAAGCTGAATACCTTCCATGTATGATACAGGCGAGCAACCTCTATGTATTGAACTGGGATGTCGATGATTACTATATTAAGAAACCCAATCCCTTCGAATACCTGATTTACCTGCAGCACAACATGCGCCTCATGAGATGGCTCGAAGAAAACCGTGACAATCTCACACACATGGTGCAAAAAATTCTTAACGGTTAGCCGCCTGATTCCTGCGAATTTTTTTTATATTTTCTGTTCAGCAGCAAGATTTCCAAGGATTGCTACAGCCTCTTCAGCTTTTTCCGACCAAATGGCGGCGTTAAGATGAATTAAGTTTCGATACTTATCCGTAACTGAAAAAAGTGTGCCAGGTATAAAAGAAATGTTGTGATGGTCCCTCGCCGCAAGAAACAGCTTGATTGAATCTACAAATTGGAGAATCAATTTTACCACTAAGAAAAAGGGTAAAATAATCAAACTAAAATGGATTATAAAAATGTTATGAATTTTTTAACCATTGAGAAAACTTATCAGAATGCATGTTATTCATTGCCCTGTTAAACCGTTTTATTCCATACTCCCAATGATCAAAATCAATCTTAGAAAAATGGTTTTGTATCATAGCATATAAAGTCCATAATATATCAGCCATGGACTTATATATGCTCATCCTTGCAAACTTGCTCTCATCAAACGCGCCGAAATAAGTCTCTATGATAAGCGTATCCTCGTCTTCTCCGAATCCTTGCTCAACTGAGAAATCACCAATTTCAAAACAGGGATCATTCATACCGGAAAATTCCCAGTCTATTATCCTCATTCTATCGCCCTGATCGATAAAGTTTTCTGCAAGAAGATCATTATGACAGGGGGCAAGCTCCGGCATATTCTTTAAAAATTTTTCTCTTACTTTATCTACGATCTTTTCAGCATCTGTAAAATTATTTGGCATTTTCATTGAATGATTTTTTGTGAGCTGCAAATATGTATCAAAATAATCGAACATGATAAATGTCGATGTAAATTTTCCCTCAGTGTTAATTTTCTTGATCGCTTCCAGTGCCTTTATAATGAGATTTTTATTCTTGAAGGACTCTGCAGACATCACTTTACCATCAATAAAATCTGAAATTACGATATAATCAGGTCTGAAATATTTAAAGATATGTGCGCCAACTCCAGAGTTCGAAGCTGAAAGCATATTGTGAAGCTCAACTTCCCTGTCAATGAAAAGTTCTGTTCCCTCTCCCGGTATTCTTACAATGTAGCTCTTCTCGTTAACCGTTACTTTATAATTTTTATTAGTGATCCCTTCAGTGAGCTCTACAATATCTGCTTCCATTCCTTTCCATTCATCAACCAAAGGAATTACATCTTTAATGATTTTCATGATTCATTTCTCCTGAACATTGTAGTTTGAATAATCAAACCCTGTAATAACAGTTTTTTTAAATTTTGTCAATAAATGAGTCTGCTTAAAAAGTTCTATTTGTCAGGGTTGTTTAAAAATTGTAAATTCTGCTCCAGATTAAATGTATTACTTAAAATTCGGATGGCTGTAACGTGATATAGTGTGTATAGTAAGCTGGGGGATTAAATGGAGCCTATTACCAATGAAATAATTTCGAGGATCGATGAGTGGAAGGGCAAAGAGATACGCTGGGAGCCGCTCGGCGGGGGTATTACGAATCACAACTACACGGTGTATGTGGATGACGAGAAGTACGTCATGCGTATACCGGGCGCAGGAACCGATATTTTCATCGATCGCGACAACGAGCTCGAGTGCTCTATAGAGGCTGGCAAGACCGGTGTGACACCCCGGGTTCTTCATCATCTGAAGCCCGAGAACATTTCTGTGGTACAGTTTATTCAGGGTAAGACCCTGACAACGGATGAAATAACCGGAAATAATTCGCTCATTACAAGAATCGTCTCTGCGATACGGGTCATACATGAAAAAGCGGCCTTTAAAAAAAGATTCGACCCCTTCCAGACAGTCAGAGACTACATGGACTATGTCAAAAAGTACGATGCGCCGCTCCCGTCCGATTTTGACCGCATGCTCGGAATCTCAGAGGAAATAGAGTCTGCAATGAAAAAAAATCCACTACAGGACGTTGCATGCCACAACGACTACCTTTCCGAGAACTTTTTAGACGACGGAAAGGAGATCTGGATAATAGACTGGGAGTACGGCGGCAGGGGAGACCCGTATTTTGATCTCGGTGATTTTGCCGTAGAGCATCCGTTTTTGCAAGAGCAGGAAGAGCTGATCATAACGGAGTACTGCGGGGAACTGAAAAATAACAGGCTGTATAGAATGCTTCTCTACAAGATCGTTTCAGATCTCTGGTGGAGTGTATGGGCGATGATTCAATCTCGTATCTCCACGCTTGAGTTCGATTTCTATGCTTATGGAAATGGAAGGTTCGAGAGGCTCAGAATAAACGCCGGGAATCCCGATTACAGAAAATGGCTGGGTGGGGTATAAGCCTTTCAGCGATCGAATATGTGCATAAAAAGTTCTGATCGTGCCGCATAGCGACGTTTAATATACGTACCGGACGAAGAACAATACTGTAGACCTGACTGTATCAATTTTTTATCATTATTTTTTATCATTAATGAAGAATTAATATCCTTGACGTTTGCTGTATAGACAGCTATAATGCTACCATCTTTTTGTCTGCATGCTCATTTTAACTTTTTAAGGAGGCTTTATTATGGATAAGGAGGCGTTGAAAAAGATGTTCGATGCGGTGATAGAAGGAGATACAGATGCACTTGTTACCGTGATAAACAATGTCATCAATGATGCTGATCCCCTGCAGCTGATTCAGGAGGGGATGATGCCCGGGCTTCGTAAGATCGGTGATATGTTCAGTACGGGAGAGATATTTCTGCCGGAAATGCTCATGGCTGCAGAGGCGTTTCAGGAAGGCATGAAGGTTATCGAACCGAAACTTCTCGCATCAGGCCAGAAAATGGAAAGCCCCGGTACCGTTGTATTCGGCACTGTAATGACGGATATACATGAAATCGGCAAGAACATTGTTATTACCCTTATGAAAACCCACGGATTCAATGTCATCGACCTCGGTGCGAATGTGTCACCGACAGCCTTTGTCGACGAAGCGGAAAAGGCAAATGCCGATGTCATAGCCATGTCGTCTCTGATGACAACCACCATGACCTATCAGAAAGACGTCATCGACTATCTCCGCGAAAAGGGTCTTCGCGATAAATACATCGTACTCGTCGGCGGCGGCCCGGTGGATGCAGAGTGGGCCGAGCAGATCGGCGCTGACGGACAGAGCGATTCTGCAGTCGGGGCTATTGAAATTACGAAGAAACTAATCTCCAGCAAGAAGGGAGGGAGCAGGTAATGGTTAATTTTATAGATGTTACAGACAGGGCGGCGACAGGCCCGATGATGCTGCAGAAGGATTACGATACCAAGGTCTTTATCCCGGCACTGCGGCGGGCAATCAAAAAATACGATATCAAATACGACCGGAAAGAGATGGTCAACACGGATGACGGGCTTGCGGACAGGATATTCGAGGCTGCAGTCGATTTTTACTCGGAGGTCGGCACCTACATTACGGACACCGAACGTGTTATTCAGTTTACCAAACCCGAAATCCTCGAAGCGGTCGATGATGCGCCGAAAGAGGCCTACTTCGGCGAGGGTCCTGACCGCTGCGTAATGAAGGGCAGGCTCCCCGATTCCGACGAGCTTCCCTACTGCCATGTCGGATCCGGCACAAACACCACCGAGGAAAACGCCCTCAGACTCGTCGAATCGTATGCGCGGATTTCAAAGGCAAAGACAATCAGTATCCCGATTATAAACACTCTCGGACATATTCGAACAGCAGCAGGCGCTCCGACCGAAGTATTCGCCTCCATTCGTGCGATGCAGTACGGCAGAGAGGGAAGCAGACGCGCGGGCAGGCCCGGGATTGGCATTATCGACCACGTTTCTTCCGCATCCACCGGTGTTTCGACTATCGCATCATCTGCTCCGCAGTTTGGTGCCAGACCCTCGGACGGCTGGCTTGTTTCTCCATTTGCCGAGCTGAAAACAGACTATTCGTCCCTCAACCAGACCGCGTATCTTACCGCCTGGGGCGCGAATATCGGCCAGGAGGCTGGTCCGATTTTAGGCGGCTATGCTGGCGGCGCAGAGGGGCTTTCCATCGTCAACACTGCCTACAGCCTGCACGGTATTCTCGTTATCAGAGCGACATACCACCTTATCTACCCGATACACATGAACTTTGTCTGCTCTTCACAGCCTGATGTCCTGTGGGCGACTTCAGCGAGCACCCAGGCAATTGCGCGGAATATGCGTGTTCCGTACTACACACTGCTGTATGCAGCAGCCGGTGCAGCAACAGAGATGTACTTCGATGAAGCGCTTGCCTGCCTTTTGATGCTCATCGCCTCAGGTTCCGGCATCGAGGATGTGCATCCAGGGAAGGCCAAGATCACCGACGGCTGTACTCCTGTTGATATGGAGTTTACCTGCCAGGTCGGCCATGCGTGCAAGGGTCTGACCAGAAAGGAAGCGGATACGCTTTTGAAAAAAACCGTGCCGAAGTATGTCGACAAGCTGGCGGATCCGCCGCTTGGTGAAAAGGTCGAGACCTGCTACGACCTCGATTATTTCAAGCCGAAACCCCATTTCGAGAAGCTGTACACACAGGTCGTGAAGAGAATAAAGGATGATTACGGAATAAACCTCTATCCGTATATGAAGTAAGGGATAAACACGATCAGGATTCCAGCTATTTGGTACTGCGTTCAGCGTTTATGACATGGTTACAGTGTTCATACGTAATTTGTGCTAAGAAACGGATTTCCATTTGTGCTGAGGCTTGTGCGGATTGGGTGTATTCAGTTACCGGAGCCCGTTTCCTGCCGTACCTTTACGCGGATAACCTGCTCGTGGGGTTTTCGTTTGCCGTCGACCGCGCCTATGGTCAGCACAAAACAGGAGGAGGGCAGCCTGAGCGGGATGATGCTGCGCCGGGTGATATTTTCAAGAGCTTCGGTATCTTCAAGCGAGGTCAGCCAGTTGTATATATGGATTCTGGCATAGCGTATGCCGAACATACTGAGCATATAAATAGAACTTTCGGTCACACCGGTTATGCTCAAAACTGCATCTCCGCTCGTTTCATAGTCATATGCGTAACAGTGCAGGATTTTCGACATATACTGTTCATGAACAAATGTCTCATGATTCCGGCCCGTGTCGTTAATAGGGGACGCCCCGTTAATCGGGGACGCCTGCCGATTTTCATCTGAGAAACTTCCCTGTTTATTATCGAGCAACATCAGTTCCTGTCCGTCGAATACCGCGGTAACGCCGGTGTGAAGAAGCATTTCATTCAGTGAAACATTCTCCAAGAAATCTTCATTATTCTTTACCCTGTAGATACTCCTGGTTGCATACGGTATTTTCAACTCTCGTCCAAACCGTTCCTCAAAGAAGGATTTGATACTCCTGTGCACCTCGGATTTCGCATCTGCTACAACCTCCTCCTTAATCTTCAGTTGCAGATCATTCATAATCGAACGGCCCCTGCGTCTTGAAATGTTGTTGAGAATTTTTGCCCGTATTTCCTTTCCCGAGCCATGCAGGGCATGCGCCAGCATATCATCATCTATTCTGTTGAGAATCATCTGTAGTTCTCTGTCCGGCATGATAGGAAGCATATCAAAAAGAAACAGTTTATCCGTAATATAGTGCGCAAACGGAGTGTCATCCCTGAAAAGATTCGTGACAACGGTAAGCTCGTCGCTAAGCGATGCCAGGCGGAGTATATTGAGGAGATGGATAAGACCCTGCTTGAAGTGTTTTGGGTGATCGATTGTCCGTATGAATGCAGATATTCGTTCAAGCCCGATTCCTTCGATATCAAGATACTCTTTGAAAGGGATGTAATTTTTGTGAATGAACTCATCGATGATCTCCCCTGTAACGGGATATATACGGGCACCGCAGGCGGTACAGTAAAATGAAAACCGTAAGGCTGATTTTGACTGTTCAATAAGCACGTCTGGAGTGCACATGCTTTTTTTTCTATAGACGAGTATTTCTGTTTTTAAAAAACGGCCCTCGTCAAGAAGCAAACAAATAGTGTACACACCCGGCATACTGAGCGAAAACCGGCAGGACCGTTCTTTATTAACCGTGAGAGGAGGGAGGACTTTTTCGAATACTTCCTCTTTGTTTTCATTTAGTAATTGAAGAATTACGCTCTTATAATTCTTGTCACCAGTTTTCAATCGGAGCTCTATTTGATCATTCACCGCGCTGAAAAATGGGTACCGGAGCTCAATCGGCATGATATTGTCATAAGAAACTGCAGGGATGAACCTGTCTTTGTGCCGGTAATCGATCCATTTTCTCTGCAGAAGAGCAGGGTACAAATATACTTTCTCCTTCCAACCCCCTGTGGATTCGTTTTTTGAATGCGGAAGTGGTTTCTTCCCCCCTATAGATGTTTCATGATCTTTAAAATAAATTTTTACAGGAGCGATATCATCTGCCGAAAGAAGAAAAATAAAATAGTTTCCTATGTACAGAGATGGATAAATATACATTGCGACTTACCGATACTTATACTATAAAATACGATCTGCAGGAATACCTGTATCCATCATGAAAAATATTTCATTATTATGTAAAATTTTAATAATTTCTGTCATTACATGTATTATACTAATACCATATAGATTAATCGCTGAAAAAAGTGAATTTTACCTGCAGGTCCTTGCTTACGGAACAAACCAGGATATAGTATCGGCGTTCAACGGAATAACCGATGATCTCGGCCCTGACGTAGACAATAAGGTGCTTGTACTGTTCAAGGATAAACACTCCATACAGGTGTACACAGTGCTGGTCGGCTATATCGGGGCCGCTGGTCTGGCTCAGGCGTACGATGTTCTGCAGGGAGAGCTCGAACGTGCTCCTGCTGACGATAACTACCGGGAAGAGGTTATACGTGCACTTGGAAGTGTAAAGAATCCTGCTTCCCTTACTTTTTTAAAGCAGTACTACTTTAATAAAAAGGCATCAAAGAGAATAAAAAAAGCCATTGTAACTGCGTGGGGAGACATTGGCAGCAAAGAAATCAGCAGTACGCTGATCGATATTCTGAAGGATGTCCGGGAAGACAGTGAAATCAGGGCTCAGGCGGCACTCTCCCTGGGAAAGATAAAAAGTACAGCGGCCTACGAGACATTGAAGGAAATCGCTGAAAACAGGTATGAAGACAAAATCCTCAGGATGTACGCTGTATATAGCCTCGGTCAGACAGGCGGAGAACAGTCTCTTGAGACGCTTGGTAACTTGATGGATGATGATGTCCATGAAGTTGCAGAATACGCCGTAAAAAGTATTGCAGATATGAAAATACAACAGGGTGGGGATTATTTGATCAGTGCCCTCAGGTCCGATTATGACTCGGTTCGTTTCTATGCAATACAGGGCCTGGCGGACCTGAAGTACCAAAAGGCGGTAGATATACTGGAGTTTAAAGTGAAGTACGATAAAAATGAGCGGGTGCGAAACGAGGCGAAAAAAGCCCTTGACGCTATTGCACCTTCAAAAAGTGTTCCGTCTGCAAAGGATGAATAAGTAATGCAAAAAATATATGAGGTCATGGACATTGCCGACAGTGCATACATTATGCATCAGGGCCGTCTCTCCTTTGAGCTGAGCCCTGATGACCGATACAGTGTCGAAGGCAAGGGAATTATATTTGGTGCGGAAGAACCGCTTATTGCAAATAAAACTGACAGGGATGAATACTTTCGCTTTCAATCCGCCTATGTCACCGATGACGCGACGGTTGAAAAAATACCACTGAAAAACCTGTTCAAGGTATTTGCAGTATATAACATTGGGTATAGCGTCACAAAAAACATCGCGCGCTATCTACAGCTGACTAACAGGATGTACATTAACAAAGAAAAGAAAATTTCCGGTTTTGAAATGGCATCGAAGGAATATGCAAGAATCTATGTCGAAATTATCGAAAACCTGAAGCAGGTCCATGCTCGATTGCTAATAGGGTGGCTGAAACAGCTTGTCGAAAAATATACAAACAGCCTTGTGTATACAAAAGGACGTGCATTCCTCAGGGATACGGCAAAATCAAATATTAAATTTAATACTGAAAAACTCAGCGAATATACCTTCAATCTTCGAGCAGGCTCCATCCTGTGCGAGGAGGGTGATACCGGACACGAGATGTATATTCTGAACAGGGGTAATCTCGTCGTGTATATAGGCGGCAAAAAGGTCGCTGATATCAATGAAGCAGGAACAGTAATCGGAGAGATGGCGTTGCTGCTCGGTGAAAAAAGAACGGCAACGATTAAGACTGTCACGGATTGCAATATTACGATTGTGAAGCCTGAGGATCTGGAAAAGGTTGCAAAAACCACAGATGATTTCCTCTTGAACATAGCAGTCAATCTTGGAAGGCGGCTGGAACATAACTGTACACTTATACGAGAAACGAATGAACTGCTTCTTGAGAGTAAAAAAACCGAAACCCCTCTTCCTCCAAAAGAGAGAATCAACTATAAAGAGCTCCTTGCACTCGTCCGGGAGCTTGAACATTACGACATCAAGTATAAAAATGAATGGATGTCGGAAATACTAAACAAGACAAAGAAAGAGATAAACCAGGTGCGGGAATTGTATAAATAAACACCCGGTATAAACTCAGTGTGGCCTGTATGATAATAAAGATAGCTTGGATGATAAAAAACAGATATCGAGCGGGGGCTCTTCTCTTTTTCATTCTCGTTTTCTCAGTCACTTCTCTTTCTTTTGCTGATAGACCGAATGAACCTTCATGGGTATATAACGGTAGGGGCGACCGGTTTCTCAATGAAGGACAGGTTGGAGCGGCGATCACCCAGTACAAAAAAGCGATTATAGCAAAGATGCATGAGGCCGGTACACAAGAAGCCGGCACTTACCCGGAGGTTCACTACAAGCTCGCTAAAATATATATGGGAGAAGGACTGAATGAGATTGCGTTGCAGCATATCAACAGCGCGGAGAATGAGCGGGAATTCCTGCAAATCCCCGATTTTATATACGATATCTTCTACCTCAAAGCATCCATTCTCTTCAATATGAAACACTACACCGATACAATGGCAGTGTATGAGCGAATAATTCAGGATGATGTAAACTGGGATTACTATTCAAAAGAAAAACTCACCGCAATCCCGGATACACTGATTTCGGAAATCATGGATAATCCCGAATTGAGAGGTAAGTACGGGAAGGCATACTACTGGATAGGAGAAATAAAGTACCAAAACAATAATTATATCACCGCCGAGCCCTTCCTTAAAATGGCGTTTTTGTACGGCTACGATGAAGATGCAAAGAAATACCTTGTTGCCTGCTATCAAAAATTGGGTATGGATGGTCAAATAAAAAAACTTGAGTCGATCAGGTGAAGGGACGTATGTATTTCCGATCATGTTTATTTAGAAGCGGTGACTTCACGACAGAGTACCAAACAGTAACTTGCTCAAAGTTACTTAGAAACGGCGTATGCACCTTCGCAGCTCTGGTTATGCTCGCATGGATCGCAGGATGCGGAATATATGAAACAACAGGAGCGCTCAACCCTCCGTTCGGCCAGCAGATAACAGAGAGAACGCTGCAGTTCACAGGCGATAACTCTGAGGATTATTTTGCAGGGTATGTGCTGTGGTACAAGGAAGATGTGAGTGAAGAGTACACGGTTTGCGTGTACCAGGGACAAGCGGATATTCCGACCATACCAAAAAATGAAACCTCGACGGTGAATACCTATACTATCGATATCGGTGATCTTCAGCCGATAGATGAAAATGCCAGTTTTATTGTGTTAAAGGATGAAGGACGGTTCTTCTACTTTGCAGTTTCGTCGTATGGCGTGGATGGTGAGGAGAGCGAAAAGGTAGAGTTTGGAAAATGGCCCGTTCAGTAGAAACGATGCGGAGGATTGCGACGTATGGATGCATGGCTCGTCAGACTTATAGGGTACGGATTACTAGTCGGTATCGGGTTTTTAAGCGCTGTTTTTATTTATTTTATTTTAAAGAAGACAGTGCTTGGCAAGTTCTGGATCGCCTTTATCATCGGAATTATCGGTGCTGTGCTGGGAGGATTTTTATTGGATGATATTTTTAAGAAATTAACCGATGTATATAATATCAATATTCTTGCGTCACTTTTTTTCAGCTGTGTACTCATCTGGTTTTACAACCTAGTCACACCCGGTGGCAAACGAAAATAAAATGGAGTCACAAATATGAGGAAGGGGTAGATGAGGAAATTCTCCCTTATATTTTTTTCGATTGTACTTATTGTAGGCGGCATTTACGGTACATACTACGTTTTTAACCTCAGGCACGCCGATGAAAAGCTGGGTGCCGCGGTTGTTGATATAAATGACGAACACTACGATCAGGCAGTTGAAACCCTGAAAACAGTAATTGCTGAGTACCGGATACGAACTGTTCAGGCTCCGGCCCTCTATCTCCTCGCCAATACCTATGAACGTGCCGGAAAATATATCCAGGCTCGTGATATATATACAATTCTTCTCTCGAGTAGAATAATAGGCAATTTGAACAACTGGCGGATGAAATCGCTGATTGCGGTTTCCACAATGTATAGGAATGGCCTGATCCCGCTTGGAGATACCAGAGATCGGGTTCTCGATAATTATATCGGGTTGATTGAAAAAAAGATAGAGGACAGGAAGAAACAGGCGGGCTCATACCTGTCGGTTCTGAAAAACGGAGCCAATCGGTTGCGCTATTCTCTTCTTTCACAGAGCTCCGACCTGCACACGCTTGAATTGAATGATGCAACCGTTTCTGCCGAGCTCGAAACAGAACTGGGATTCCTGTATCTCAGCAGAGAAAAGTATGACAGGGCCGAGAAGATATTCAACCGACTGGACACGAAGAAATCCAAACTTGGAATTGCTCTGCTCTACTTTGAAACCGGCCGTTACAAAAAGGGGGAGGTGCTTTTACAGGAGCTTCTCGTTTATGATCCAACCGGCAGGCTGTTTTCATACTATGTGCAGGAGTTGTTCAGAACAGCTGAGAATTTATATAAAAACAGGTCATACGACGAAGCAATCGACCTGTATAAAAAAATTGTCGGTTTGACAAAAAACAATCAGTATGAAGAGATTTCATTATATCGCCTTGTCTACTACTACTATAAAAATGAAAAATACAGAGAATCGTTGAACTATGCAAACAGGGCATTGCAAAACGGTGTTTCTGAAAAAGATGAAGATGTACAGCTCATAAAAGGATATATATATTACGACAAACGGCAGTATGTCAAGGCACTGCGGGTATTCAATGATTTTCTCATAAAATTTCCGAAAAGCACTCGGATTAAAACAGTTAGAGAGTGGAAAGCAATGTGCGAACGAAGCATACGGTACCTTAACTGAGTGGACGCTTTCTGTAGTATCAGCAGGTATATAAATACTGAATTTCCTACCCGATTCCCATTTTTATTACATTCCAGAATATTCCCCAACAAACCACTGGAGTAGTTATGTTTTTTCCATTGAAAAGCCTTGTATAAAAATGAAACAATAAACCGAAAAATTGTGTTTATACATTCCAATGAATTGTCCTTCTGACAGAGATCCATCGGATCGTTTGATTTGCGGGTTTGTATTGTGGCAGTGTATACAGTGCAGCTGTAAAGATATCTTGATTTTATTTTTACTATGTACTACCTTAATCAACAGAAAAAAGTGGTGTAAGTCCCCTTGGGAAAGTCCCCTTGGGAAAGTCCCTGGCGGGATATGCCACTTCGCGGCCGAGTATCAAAAAGTAACTTAATTGAAGTTACTTAAAAACAGCATATCCCACCAGGGACATACGTCCTTGACAGGATGTATCATTTCGTGACCGAGTATCTGTAAGTAACTTCGCGAGAAGTTACTTAGAAGAAGTCGGTTTTATAAAGAACGTACCAATTAAGGGGTTCGTTGTCATGGAAGAAAGCGAAAAAACGAGGGCGCTTGAAACTGCACTTTTAGGCATTGAAAAACAATTCGGAAAAGGCTCGATAATGAAGCTTGGAGAGAAGAGCACCGATTTTTCTATCGGTGTGATTCCGACCGGTTCTTTGAGTCTTGATATTGCTCTTGGTGTCGGCGGTGTGCCCCGCGGAAGAGTCACCGAAATATACGGTCCTGAATCATCAGGAAAAACGACCCTTGCCCTCCATATTATTGCAGAAGCGCAGAGACTTGACGGAATCGCCGCATTTATCGATGCAGAGCACGCGCTCGATCCCCGTTATTCACGGAACCTCGGCGTGGATATTGAAAACCTCCTTGTATCTCAGCCCGATACGGGTGAACAGGCATTAGAAATAACCGAATCACTCGTGCGAAGCAGCGCCGTCGATGTCATTGTGATCGATTCAGTTGCAGCGCTCGTTCCGCGTGCCGAAATCGAAGGGGACATGGGTGACGCACACATGGGGCTGCAGGCACGCCTTATGTCACAGGCGCTTAGAAAATTGACTGGAATAATCAACAAATCCAACACCTGCGTAATATTCATAAATCAAATACGGCTCAAAATCGGTGTTATGTTCGGAAACCCCGAAACAACCACCGGCGGTAAGGCACTCAAGTTTTATTCCTCAGTCAGACTCGATATTCGAAGAACCGAGACGCTTAAAAAGGGTACGGAGGCGGTCGGAAGCAGAGTAAAGGTGAAGGTCGCGAAGAACAAAGTTGCGCCGCCATTCAAAATTGCAGAGTTTGAAATTATGTATGATCGGGGCATATCAAAGGAAGGTGAGCTGCTCGACCTGGGTGTAAATATGGGGGTGGTGCAAAAAAGCGGCACCTGGTACTCCTATGAAGAAGAGAGAATAGGCCAGGGAAGAGAGACGGCAAAAAAGTTTCTCTCCGACAATCCAACAATAAAGGAAAACATCGAACAGAAGATCAGAGAGCAGTATTTCAGTGGAGAAAAAGAAGATACAAAGCCGGAAAAATAACAAATTTGGAAAAAGCAACTCCCCGATACTATATTCATACAGCATTAACCATTGTAAACATCTGAGCGGAGTGGAAGTATGATCAATGTGACAATTTGCGGTGCAGCGGGAAGGATGGGCAGGACGAATATCGCTGTTTTTAATGAAAGTGATGACATGCGTATTATCGGTGCAATCGAGGCTGAAAAATCCCCAGCAATAGGCCAGGACGCAGGGATGGTTGCAGGAATTGGAAATATCGGTGTTTCCATAACAGCGGATTTCAGAAGCACTGTCGAAAAAACCGATGTTGTGGTGGATTTCACAGTTCCGGAAGCGGTACTTAGCAAAATCGACAGAGCAAAAGACAGCAAAGCGGCGTTTGTTATTGGCACAACCGGTTTTACAGCCCGCCAGCACGGTAATATTCGTAACTGTGCCGAAAAAATACCGATACTCCTGTCACCGAATATGAGCCTTGGAATAAACACCCTCTTTTACCTGGTAAAACGGGCAGCTGAAATACTCGGAAATGGGTACGACGCTGAAATCGTTGAAATACATCACAATTTGAAAAAGGATGCACCGTCCGGAACTGCTTTGCAGTTCGGCAGGATCATTGCCGAAGAGAGGGGGTTACAGCTTGATGACGTCGCTGTTTACGGACGTCAGGGTCAGGTCGGCAGCAGGGATAAAGGTGAAATAGGAATTATGGCACTCCGTGCTGCCGATATAGTCGGGGATCATACCGTGTTCTTTGCCGGCCCAGGCGAGAGGATCGAACTGATACACCGGAACAGCAGCAGAAGAACATACGCAGCAGGCGCTGCACGTGCCGCCCGATTCATCGTTCAGAAAAAAAACGGTCTCTTCAGTATGGCGGATGTCCTCGGACTCGAGTAGTAGTATACCCCCGTCTACCCGATTCGATTTTATCACACGGCGATGCCGTATCTACCGGAGAACAATGAACACAGCGTATCTTGGATTGGGTTCAAATCTTGGAGACAGGGAACACAACCTGATAAAGGCAATATCTCTCATTAGAAAATGCTGCAACATCCTTGCGGTGTCTTCGATCTTTGAAACTTCTCCTGTCGGATACAGGGATCAGCCCGATTTTCTTAACATGGTCGTAAAGATTGATACCCATTGCCTCTCTCCGCGTGCTTTGCTCGATAACATGCAGTCAATCGAGAAAACAACCGGGAGAAAGCCGACGTTTCACTGGGGTCCCCGTATCATCGATATCGATATTCTGTATATACAGGGCATAACAGTTGAATCACCATCTCTGATTATACCCCACAGAGAGTTGATGAACAGAGAATTCATGCTGATCCCCCTTTCCGAGCTTACAGATTGTCTGTACATACAGGGTGAAAAGATAATCCTTGAACAACGTATTTCAGAACTCGAATCAGAACGGAGTAAACTGAACAATACCGCTTTAAAGCATTCTGCGGGTAACCGAATAGTCTGTTATAAATCAAGAGAGGAGTTACCTTTGCCGAAAAGGTGATACACGTGCAGAGGAACAGCTCATTTCCATGAATGCCTATACTGTAAAGCTCGATATTTTCGAAGGTCCTTTTGATCTGCTACTGTACCTCGTCAAGAATTCGAAAATACGTATACAGGAGCTTTCCATATCGGAAATTACAGGTCAGTTCATCAGAAGAACAGGCGGTCAAAGCGACCCGGATATTGCATCGGAATTTATTTTTACCGCCGCCCAGCTCCTTTATCTCAAGTCGAGAATACTTCTTCCCCAGGAAATTGATATTGAAGAGGGGGAGGGCGATGAGAGAAGAGAATTCATAGAAAATCTCATAGAATATCAGAAGTATAAGAATATTTCGTATGCTTTAAAGCAGAATCTTGAAACCGGTAAAATACTCATCAGGAGAGACCCACAGCTGATTATTGATTTCAAGGACGGAGAAAACTGGGAGGAAATATCGGTTGTCGATTTGATACTTGCCTTTTCGCGCGTAGCGAAAGAGGTGGACAAACAGGTGTTTAAATCGTTAGAGCTCGAAGAGATTTCCATCGAAGACAAAATAGATGAAATCATAAATCTGTTGATTGAAAATCAGAGCGTACTGTTCAGTTCTCTGTTTTCATCTCATTATTCAAAATATGAACTGATTATCTCATTTCTCGCTCTTTTGGAGCTCGTAAAAATGAAAAAAATCTATATTCTCCAGCACAAGTTGTTCGGAAGCATTAAATTGATGCGCCGTGAAGAGAACTGATGACAGATACCTCCATACCCAATATAAAAACAGTACAGCTGATCGAAGCACTCCTCTTTCTGGAAAACAGACCGGTACATGTAAAATACATTGCACAGATTACCGGTACCAACAGAGAAGCGGTTGAAAATACTATTGATGAGCTGGGAAAAAGGCTGAAGGATTCACAATCATCTCTGTACATTGCGAAAAATGAATCTGGTGAATATTATTTGACGATCCAGCCCGCCCTGTATGACGAACTTGCAGAACATTACGACACGAGAAAGAAACTGCGCCTGTCGACTCAGGCCCTGGAAACACTTGCAATCATTGCGTATAAACAACCTGTAACCAGAGTAGAGATAGAACGCATAAGAGGAGTTGCGGTTGGCCATGTAATACGGACTTTGCTTGAGTATCAACTTATACGCGTTACCGGACGAAAAAATGTCCCCGGCAGGCCCGTGCTGTACGGAACGACTGCAAAATTTTTAAAATATTTCGGGCTTCTGAGCCTGAAAGACCTGCCTGTTCCGGGAGAATATGAAACCACGTAAACGAATCGTCAAGCCGCTGCTTTTACTTAGAAGCGGCGTAAGTCCCCTTGGGAAAGTCCTTGACAGGATGTATCCTTTACAGGATGTATCATTTACAGGATGTATCCTTTACAGGATGTATCATTTCGTGACCGAGTATCTGTAAGAAACTTTGCAAGAAGTTACTTAAAAGGAGAGTGGTACCTGTGACATATGTGCGCTTACAGAAACTTATTGCAATGCGCGGGTATACATCGAGGAGAAAGGCCGAACATTTGATACAGGATGGCAGGGTTCGTGTCAACGGCAGTTTTGTGGATAGGCTCGGTGTTAAAGTAGATGAAAAATCAACAGTTGAAATCAACGGGAAACCTGTCTGGAAGACAGGCCCGGCAGTATATCTCATGCTCAATAAACCGCCCGGTTATCTCTGTTCCAGGGCCGACCCCTCCGGAAAACCGCTTATTTACGACCTCGTTCCAAACAGGTATAAAAGTTCGGGACTGTTTTCGGCAGGCCGACTTGACTTTCTGTCTGAAGGGCTGCTCATCCTGACAAATGACGGTGATTTCGCTCAGAAGGTTATTCACCCGTCAACAAACATTTTGAAACGATATGTAGTTGAGACGAACAAACCGATACAAAATAATTTAATTGATGGCTGGAAAAAGGGAGTATATATTAATGGAGAGCAATTGCGTATCCAAAACTATAGGACACTTTCACCAAAAAAATATGAGATCGTTCTCTCTGAGGGCAGGAACAGAGAGATCAGAAAATTGTGTTCACGCTCCCACATCAAGGTAATTTCCTTGAAACGGGTGTCAATCGGTTCACTCGGGTTGGGGTTATTGCCTCCTGGAAAATGCAGAGTGCTGAGCGAGCGGGACAAAGCCCTTCTTTTCAGAGATAGTGCAAACTGACAGGGTACTCCAGAGGAGAAAAACATCACGCTGTGGTTATAGCAATCGATGGACCGGCAGGTGCAGGAAAGAGTACAGTTGCAAAACGGGTCGCAGAAATGCTCGGCCATGTATACCTTGACACGGGAGCGATGTACCGGGCATTTACTCTGTATGTTCTGGAACAACGGATACCTCTTAAAAACATCGTAAAAATAAAAGACAGCCTGAACAGCTTCTCTATTTCCATGAAGGGGAATCGGGTTTTTGTCAATGGAGTCGATGTCACAAAGAAAATAAGAAGCGATGAAGTGACTGATAATGTGAGCTATATCTCCAGCCTTGATTTTGTACGAAAAAAAATGGTTGAACTTCAAAGAAACATAAGTGAAAATAAAGATGTGGTTGTTGAGGGAAGGGATATCGGCACCGCTGTATTTCCGGACACAAGATATAAATTCTACCTCGATGCATCGATTGAGGAACGTGCACGAAGAAGGTTTTATGATAAAAACAGTAATTCTACCACAACTGATATTAGCACAATAGCTGAAAAAATTAGGCAGAGGGATGTGTATGATAGCTCGAGGATTACGTCCCCTCTTAAAAAAGCCGCCGATGCGTATTATATTGACTCAACCGACATGTCGATCAAAGAAGTATGTGACGTACTAGTACACCGAATACATGAAATCAGAAGAGGAGCTGTAAATCATGGAGAATCATAGTGAACTCAGAGTTGATCACACGGGTTCAGATACAACTGAAAGCTTTGAAGGACCCATCAACGATTTTAATTCCAGTCACAACTCTGATGAAAAAACCGATGTTGGAGCAAACCAGACCCAGCCGGAGAATAATTTATCGAAAACAGAAAACAGAGACAGCGAAAGTACTGCCGAAGAAACATTTCATGAAGAATTCATAAAAGACCTCTCCACCTTTGAAGAGGGAATGATTATTGAGGGAGTTGTTGTTGAAGTGACACCAGAATCCGTTTTTGTGGATATTGGATACAAATCAGAGGGTGAAATTTTAAAGACCGAGTTCGAGGAAGAACCTTCCCGTGGTGAAAAAATCGAAGTCATGATCGTACGCATGGAAAACAGGGAGGGGAGGCTCGTACTTTCCAAACAGAGGGCAGATGAAATAATCAAGTGGAATGAAATTAAGGAAGCATACGAAGAAGGTCTCCCTGTCGAGGGTACGATTTCTGAAAGAATTAAAGGTGGTTTTAAGGTACTGATCAAGGGCATAATCGAGGCCTTTATGCCGACTTCACAGCTTGACATCCGAAGGGTTGAAAATCCGGAAGCGTATATCGGTAAAAGTGTTCTGTTTAAAATCGATAGGTTTGAAAGAAATAACAACGTAGTGCTTTCTCACAGAAGATACCTCGAGGAAATGCAGGAAAAAAAGATACTGAAGTTCTTCAACAACAAGCGTATTGGGGATGAAGTAGAGGGAGTGGTCAAGGATATTGTCAGTTACGGTGCATTCATCGACCTTGGTGGAATTGACGGTCTTCTGCATACAACAGATTTAAGCTGGGGAAGAGTGAATGACCCCAAGAAACGGCTGAATGCCGGCGATTCAATTACCTGTAAAATACTTTCTATGGATTCAACGAGTCGTAAAATATCTCTTGGTTTGAAGCAGCTCGTGCCTGATCCATGGCTTACATTCTCAGAGCGGTATGAAAAGGGAAAGGTGTTCAGAGGTACGGTCAAGAATATTACACCCTTTGGTGCCTTTATCGGACTCGAAGAGGGGATAGAAGGTCTGCTGCATATCTCTGAACTCTCTTGGACAAAAAGAATAAAACATCCGAAAGAGGTGTTGAAAAGCGGCGAGCAGGTTGAGGTCATGCTGTTAGAGTACGATCTGCAAAAGAAAACTGTATCCCTCGGCCTCCGGCAAGTCCTTCCAAATCCATGGGATGACGTGGAAGTACGCTATCCGGTCAATTCCAAAATTAAAGGAACGGTTGTGCGGATAACCAAGTTCGGCGTATTTATCGAGCTTGAAGAGGGTATAGACGGACTTCTTCATGTCGAAGATATGTCATGGGCAAAACAGGTGAAGAATCCATCTGACCTGTATAAAAAAAATCAGGTTGTAGAGGCTATGGTGCTCTCGATTGACAAAGAAAACAATAAAATCAAGCTCGGAGTAAAACAGCTTCAGGAGAATCCCTGGACGACTCTCAAGGCAAAACATCCCAAAGGAAGTATTGTAAGCGGAACGGTAACAAGTATTGTGGATTTTGGAGTATTCGTTAAGGTCGATGAAGATATCGAAGGATTGATCCATATATCACAGCTTTCAAATGAACGGGTGGATGATCCGGCCAGCTTGTTTAAGATCGGTGATGAGATAAAAGCTGCTGTTATAGACATCGACGAAAACAAGAGAAAAGTTACATTGAGTATACGTGAGTACCTAACCCACCTTGAAAAAAAGGAAATAACAAAATATATGGAGGATGAAAACACAAATACCGGTTCCGTCACAATAGGGGATCTTATCGATCTTTCTAAAATAGGGGAATAGATGGATATTCCGTTGCAGAACAGAGAGTTTGAAGAAATTATAAAAATCAGTACTCTCATTAATTCCACCTTCGATATAAACGAAGTCCTGCAAAGAATCATGGATTCAGCAAACAGGGTAGTTAAAGCTGAGGCCAGCTCGCTTCTCCTCATCGATGAAACCACAAATGAACTTTATTTCAACGTCGCTCTCGGCGACAAAGGTGAAGAGGTCAAGAAGTTCACATTAAAAATAGGCGAGGGAATCGCAGGGTGGGTGGCACAACACTCGAAACCGCTGCTGGTATCCGATGTCCAGCAAGACGGGCGATGGTTTAAAGATATCAGTAAAAAAATAAACTACCAAACGAAATCAATACTCTGTGTCCCGCTCAAACTTAAGGATAAGACAATCGGCGTGCTTGAAGTCATCAACAAGATCGGTGCAAATAGCTTTACAAAGGAAGACCAGAATCTGCTTGAAACATTTTCAAATTTGGCAGGGGTCGCCATAGAAAACGCGCGCCTATATCAGGATATCAAGTTTGAGAATGTTACATTAAAAAAGGAGCTGGTAAACGGAAAGGGCGTACCTGTGTTCATCGGAGAGTCGAACCTTATCAGGGAAAAACTTGAAATGGCCGTTCAGGTTGCGGAAACAAACACATCGGTACTCCTGCTCGGTGAAAGCGGCACCGGAAAGGAGCTGTTTGCAGAGTATATTCACTATAAGAGCCTTCGAATGAAAAATCCTCTCATAAAAGTCAACTGCGCCGCTATTCCGGACAACCTCATAGAAACAGAACTTTTCGGACATGTAAAAGGAGCCTTTACTGACGCAATCAGCGATAAAATGGGTAAGTTCGAGCTTGCAAACGGCGGAACTATTTTTCTTGACGAGGTGGCGGAGCTGTCATATGCGGTGCAGTCGAAGCTTCTCCGGGTGTTGCAGGATCATATAATTCAGCGTGTGGGTGGTACCACATCGAAAAAGGCGGACCTCCGCCTTATTGCAGCAACAAATAAAAATCTTTATGAAGAGGTCAAGAACAACAGATTCCGGGAAGACCTGTTTTTCAGACTGAACGTATTTCCTATTTATATCCCCCCACTTAGAGAACGGAAGGAAGACATTGAGCCGCTTTCTAAATACTTCCTTGAAAAATTCAACCGAGAATTGAAAAAAAATATTCGGGGTTTCTCATATGATGTGCTCATGACCCTGAAAGGATACTACTGGCCCGGTAACGTCCGTGAACTGGCGAACGTAATCGAACGCTCAGTGGTGCTCTGTAGGAATGACACGATAACATCAAGAGATTTATATATCGAAAACATCTCAGCTGCTTCTGTTGACCTTCAACCCACGCTTCCCCTTAAAGAAGCGGTGAATGATTTCAAGAAAAACTATATCACAAAAGTGCTTGAAAAATCAGGATGGAAACAGACAAAGGCATCCACGATTTTACAGATCCAGCGTACCTACCTGTCCAGACTGATTAATGAACTGAATATCAACAAACTATAGACTGGTGAACGTACTGCCGCCGGTAACAGGAGACATGCATGGCTAAAAAGCATGATGATGTTTTTACCATCATTACACGTAAAGTTGAAAAATTTGTTGCTTCGTATATCAAGACTATTTTGATTTTTCTGGCAGTTGCTGTAGTGCTGCTCGGCTCATACTTTTATGTCCACTATCTGATGACAAAGAAAGAGGGTGTAGCCGAAAGCAGTTTTGGTAAAGTATATCTGGTATACAGGAGCATAGTCGATGACAAAAGCGCCGATGCCGATACGGTGACAAAAAAACTTCTCGATTTAAACAAAAAGTTTCAGGTCGTCATCGATGAACATCCAAACTCAATTGCCGCTTCAAAAAGTGCATATTTTATGGGAAATATTTACTACAGGGCTCAAGAGTATACCACGGCGCTCGAACGTTTTCAGAATGGCTCTGAGATAAAAACAGGCTCGTACAGCGCAATGCTCTGTCTTCTGGGGGTGGCACGATCATATGAACAGATGAGCGAATTTAAGAAAGCGGAAGAGACGTATCGGAATATAATCGACAGGTACGAAAAAGCGTTTATTATCCCATCTGTGCATTACAGCCTCGCCGAGATCTATGAACAACTCGACGATAGAGAATCGGCCGAAAAAGAGTATTCAAAGATCGTCTCAGACTACAACTGGAGCAGCTGGTCAGATCTGGCAAAAAAGAAACTTCTATTTCTTAAAAGTACCGGCTGAAGCTAGTAGATTCCAGGCATATTCTGGATTACAACATACGATTAACCGGGCATTCATGTAATGATGTAATGAGTGCAGGGAGGAAAAGATGGCAAAAGCCAGGGGAAAGAGCAAAATTTTTACATCGAAAAACATCAGCTTACTTATAGGCGTTGTAATTATACTTCTCATGATCTTTTTCCTCAAGAACACCATTATTATCGATGCGATCGAAGCAAAATCGATGAATCTTAACTTCTTTATGACTGATGCATTCCACCGGCCGGAAAAGATAAGTGAAGGCGTATACAGAATCAACAGGGCAAAGGGGTTAAGAAGCGATGTTGTAATATTCGGATTTGACGAAAAGAGCCTCTCGGACCTCGGGAGATACCCGTGGAACAGAGAAGTATATGCAGATTTTCTGAACAATGCAAATAAGGATCAATCCAGCAGGCCGACCGGGGTGCTTATCGACGTTCTTTTCACAGAGAACTCCAGAAACAAGGATGAGGACAGAATTGTCGCTGATGCCCTTCACCGATACCGGGACAACACGGTTATCGATCTGTTTGCAGATACAAGCACGCAGGTGCCGAATGTAAGCGATGACATAAAAAAAAGAATCGCAATGCTCAATTATCTCGGCATTGAAGCGAATGACAAATACAAACAGGTGGTTAATGTAATCACGCCCCCCATTGCAGAGATTATCGAAAGCGGTGTCCATATCGGGGCGGCGACATCTCTGTACGGCCTTAATACGAGGCTTGCAGAGAGAGATGCAGACAAGACCGTCAGGCGGTTTTCTCTTGTGGTGAAAATCGACAATAAATACTATCCGTCAACCGTTCTTCTGATGGCCATGCTCTACTATAACGTCGGCCTTGAAGATATTGAAATCAACATGGGAAAAAATATCATTCTGAAAGATGCAACTATACGCGCCACAGGGACGACTCCCGAACATGTGGAAGATGTCGTCATTCCTATCGATGAACAGGGAACTATTATTATTAACTATTACGGAAGGCCCGGTGTTTTTCAAATGAAATCATTTTCAGACGTCGTGAAGGGGAGGGTGAGCGCACGGTACTTCAAGAACAAGATACTGCTTGTCGGGGTATATGCCGAGGGGCTGCAGGATGTACATCGAACACCGCAGGGCCAGATGTTTGGTATTGAGATGATTGCAAATGCCGTAACCCAGCTTATCAACAGAGATTTTATCTCCTTTTCAAAGGACTATATCAATATCCTTCTCATTATTGTATTCGGTCTACTCATAAGCTATATAGTCGGCAGAAAATCAATTTTGTACAGCTATATATCAATTATCGTACTTGCGGTCGCGTACTTCTTCACTGTAATCTTTGTTTTTGACAAATACCGGTACGTACTGAATCTCAGCGCTCCGCTTATCACAGCGGTACTCACACTGTTTTCTATGATTGTGTACCGAATACTAACCGAGGAAAAGGAAAAGAAGGCTATTCAGGGTATGTTTTCAAACTACGTCAGTAAAAGTGTCGTGGACGAGCTTTTAAAACATCCTGAAAAACTCGAACTAGGGGGAGAGGATAAAGAAATTACCGTGCTATTTTCAGATATCCGAGGATTTACCACGCTATCTGAGAAATTGTCTCCTCAAGAGCTCGTTTCTCACCTGAATGAGTATCTCTCGGCAATGACGGATATTATTTTCAATTATGAAGGTACCCTTGATAAATACGTCGGCGATGAGATTATGGCGTTCTGGAATGCTCCAATTGAGCAGGAAAACCATGCCGAACTTGCAACAAGAGCTGCTTTAGATATGATGACCAAACTGCACAACCTGAATGAATCATGGCCGGAAGCAAAGAGACTCAATATCGGCATAGGGCTCAATACCGGTATCATGACTGTAGGAAATATGGGCTCAAGCAATAGAATGGATTATACGCTCATGGGTGACAATGTCAACCTCGGTGCCCGCCTGGAAGGAACCAATAAAATTTATGGCACTAATATTATTGTCAGCGAATTCACCTATCAAGTAATAAAAGATAGTTTTTTATGCAGAGAGCTTGACAATATACGTGTCAAGGGTAAAAAGAAACCGGTGCAAATTTTTGAAGTCGTCGATTATCTGGGAGCCCGTGTTTAAATGTGTAATTGACATTTTTTTTTAATATTATTATTTTTATAGATTATACAGTACAATCTATCAAAGCAAGAGGGTTATACAGTGCCGACATACGAGTATAAATGTAGTAACTGCGGTGAGATATTTGAATTTTTTCAGAAGATGAGTGATGATCCTGTACGAGAGTGTCCGGTCTGCGGAGGTGTGCTGCAGCGTATAATAAGCGGCGGGATCGGTGTTATTTTCAAGGGCAGCGGTTTTTATACCACAGATTACAAAAAATCCTCGAGTGATTTTTCAGGCAAAAAAGAAGTAAAAAAGCCTGACACATCCCAGAAAGAGGCCGGATCAGATAAATCAAAAACATCTGATAAAAAGATAGAAACAAAGACATAGAAGCCTATGGGCGTATTTTTTTTAAAAGTGATACACGCATCACATATCTTTGGCTAAATAAACAAAACAGAAATATTTCCTATAAGATATATTATGTCTACTTCCATTTAGATCATTTCTAATACAGTAACTTGCTATCCACATTATAATTACCACCCTCCTTCCATCTATTTTGAATACCATGGAAAACAACAGCTACCTTTTATTAAAAGCTGGCAAAGATAGTCCATCACGGCATGTAATATGAACGAGGGTTGTGGTAGTATAAAAAATAATACTATATCGAAAAAAAATATCGTATGAAATAGATAAACAACTATATAAAATATAGCGTCATGTGGAATTGATATGATCGAGGTAGGATTGCAGAATCTGCTGTGCAGCGAGTTTATCGACTACTTGTCTGCGCTTTTCACGCCGTATATTATCAGAGAGAAGCACTTCTTCCGCGATAATCGTTGTATACCGCTCATCCCATGAAATTACTTTAATATGAAAATAATTTTTCAGGCTCTCTATATATTCCAGTACCTTTTCTCCCTGCTGGCCTATTGTTCCATTTTCTCTGTATGGAATACCGACAACAAACGCATCTACAGGTTTTTCCCCAATTATTTTCTTCAGCTTCTTTAATCCGTAGCTGTTTTTTTCACGTTCAATAACTTCGGCTGGAAAGGCTATTTTTTTTTCCGCATCGCTTATCGCGATACCGATTCTACGATTTCCGACATCTATCCCAACAAGATACAACTTACTCCCCTCCATGCTTTGTTTGTATGGGACGAAGCAATATTCCCCTCGTGGAGCTTTCAATAAAACCAATCAGCCGATTTAAATCTACAGCGGCTTCAACGGATACTTCGTTTTCTGTTATAAGTCTTTTTATTTCAGCAACGGAATGCGTAAGGTTATATCCGCTTCTGTACATGAGCTTGAACGCCCTCTTAATAGCCGCTCTTCTCTCTGTATTGAAACCGTTTCGTCTCAACCCGATAACATTGAGCCCACTCACACTCGCAGGACTGCCTGAAATCATCATGTACGGAGGAATATCCTGTGTTACCACAGTTCCGATACTGATTATGCAGTAGCCGCCGATACGAACAAACTGATGCACGAGTACATATCCGCTGATAAAGGCGAAATCTTGAACCTCACAGTACCCGCCGAGTGTTGCATTGTTCACCATAATAACATGGCTTCCAACACGGCAGTTGTGCGCAATGTGGGCCGATACCATGAAATAATTGTCATCTCCAATAACTGTTGCACTGTCCTTCTTCGTCCCTCTGTGAACATTTGAATATTCACGAAAAGTGTTGCGATCGCCTATGACAACATTTGTTTCATCTCCATTGTATGAGAGATCCTGTGGTTCGTTTCCGATATACACGTGACCGTGAATTATATTTCCATTGCCTATAGCCGTATTTCCGGTAACTATGGTTCCCGGGCCTATTCTATTATTGTTGCCTATCCTAACCTTTCCTTCAATAACAACATAGGGGCCTATTTCATTACCTTTGCCGATGTCCGCCGTTTTATCAATGAGTGCAGTCGGGTGTACAGACATCTTTTATCACTCCTTTCAACTTCACATTGATCGGATTATTTGATTTTTTTTCCCGTATGAGCCGTGCATGTAGGCTAATTAGGGAGGCTGGATTTTCACCCGGTTTCAATCATGGCCACCATTTCAGCTTCAAGAGCAATTTGATCTTCAACATAGGCCTTCCCTCTTACACGTGCCACCCTGCCGCCGAACCTCTGAAGCTCGATTTCCAGACGCAGGGTATCACCGGGAAAGACCTGACTTCTAAATTTCACATTATTTAAAGCCATGAAATAAACAGGTTTATTTTTCAACTTAAACTTATAAATAACAAAAAGAGCCGAAGCCTGGGCAAGAGCTTCAATCTGCAGTACACCCGGCATAACGGGATATCCGGGAAAATGTCCTTGAAAGAAGTTTTCGTTTCCGGTTACATTCTTGATTGCAGTGAGACCGTTTTCTCTCATATCGGCTACCCTGTCCAAAAAAAGAAACGGATACCTGTGTGGAAGGAATTTTTTTATTTCTTCTATATCCATTGTACTTTTTTCCATAAACCGACGTACCTCCCCTCTTGAATATTGTTTATACAGTGCATTTCTTTAAAGATTTTATTACTCCACTGCAGATTCATCTTTCAATTCCAGTGTAATCGGCGCAAGTGGTTCGTGGTTTTGCAGGTCTAGAAGTTTTTCGTCCAATCTGAAAAACACTTTATCTGTAAGGTTTATATCATCGCTGCCGTAAATAAAATTTCCGGTTTTATCTATTATAAGACTGAACCCCTCCAGTTCACTCGTCTTCTTTATTGCTTCCATGATATTACTTTCGATTATTTGTAATAAATTCTTATCCTCAATATTTCCGGATGATTGCAGGGCATTCTGATTGTATCGAAGCACTTGGAGCACCTCGTTTTGATCCCTGATCTTTGTCCGCATCTCCTCTCGTTCAACATCAGTCATTCCATAATACTGCTCATTGTAGGTGTTGTTGAGCTGGTTGATATACTCCTCCCGCATCGTAATCTCCGTGTCGATGTACTTTTGTGTATAGGTACTGATGATAGTATCTAAATCAACATATCCGACCCGTACCAGAGTTATCGGCCATAGAGAAACAAGGGGCAGAAGCAAAAAAAGAATAAGCGATATAACAAGCAGAATCTTCTTGTTCATTGTCCGCTCCTTTTTGTGTGCTGAACTATTTTACTTAGAAAAATCCCGCGATTGCAAGCACAAAATCCCAGTCTCTGAAGAAAGATTGGCTGTTTGCAAACTGAAGTTTTCCAAGTGTCTTATCGTATTTAAACCGTCTCGCCAGATACAGGCGAATCGGAAAGCCTGGAATTACAACACTGAGCCCCAATCCGAAACTATAGTAGAAATCCTTGAAATTTATGGAAAAATCACCGGGAGTATCGTAGAGATCACTTATATCGAAGAAAGTAAGCGCCCATAAAATTCTCTCCTCGATCGGGTATCTATATTCAAGGCTGAAGTTGAGCTCCGCCCTGCCCCTCAACGAATAGAGACTTCCAAACTGACTGGGATGCTGCCATCCCCTGCCCTCATTCCATGTATCGATTCTCAAATAATCACTGTCATCAATTGAAAGCGGCAAGCCGAAGTACGGCACGATAAATCCGAAGTTCAGGCGTGAAGACAGAACGAACTTACCTATAGTCTTGACATTTACATTCATATCGGTGCTCAGACGAATGAAATCACTGTATCCGCCCAAAAAACCGCCGTAAAAAGCGATATTCTGCGAGATATACGTTCCGCGGGTAGCAAAGTAGGAAAGATCCCTTGTATCTCTGTAGCCGGTCAAGCTCAGATAGTTCTTCCAGTTCCAGGGATATCCGTCATAATACTGGTCACGAAGTCCCTCTTCAAATGGAACTAGATCCGAATCGGAGTAATTTCTGAATACCGAAAAACCAAGCTCTGAATTCAGGCCATAGTATCGATAAAACCTTCTGCCAAGACGAAACGCAACTTTATACGTACTGTTGACGTAGTCCATTGAAACTGCATCGGTGTAATCGAGCGTATACGTACCGTCTCCATTGTCAATCTCCACCACACCATCCGGCAGCTCATAACCGTTGTGATCATAATTGGGATTATCGGGATTCCAGGTATACACGAAATCGCCGCTTCTTGTACCGTATTCTGTTCTCGACCATGAAAAGGTAACACCCGCAGAGGTCGGTGTATTCAAAAGCCATGGTTCATCGAGTCCGAATTCGATTGACTGCTGTACAAAACCTATATTTACCTTTTCGTGGAGCTTCAAACCCCTTCCCAAAAAATTCTTGGCCGAAACTTCTTCAAACAAGGAAATACCGTATCCGGAGGTCGAATAGCTCATCCCAAAACTGAAAAGACCGGTTCTCTGTTCTTCAACGTCGAATATCAAATCAACGAGACCTAACTCGGTTCCCGGTTTAACATCGATGTTTACAGCCGAGAAGTACTGCAGATTGTACAGTTTTTCGCGCGAACGCTGGATCTTTTTCGCATTGAAAATTTCCCCTTCCTTGATTTCAAGCTCTCTTTCAATAACGAAGTCCTTGGTCTTTTTATTGCCGGTAATAAATATATTCTCGACATGCGCCTTGCTGTTCTCCGTCAGGTGTATCGCATAGGAAATGATGTGGTTTGTCGTATCCTTGTTTTCATCGATATCCATTGCAAAGTATATATACCCGTTTTCCGCAAGTAGATTTCTGATACCCTGAATACTCGCTTCCCATTTGGATTTATTGAACACATCCCCCTTATTCAGAGTTATCAGGGGATAAAGCTCATCATCAGTGAATATTTTATTTCCGCTTATGGTCACCCCGTCGAATTTATACTGCTTTCCCTCGCTGATATAAATCGTTATAAAAAGCTCATCCCGTTTCTTCTTCACATTTCTTATCGTATCTTTATCCACCTTCACGATGCTGGAGTCAATATAGCCTCTGTCAGCGTAATACTCGAGTATCTTGTTCCTGTCAAGCTCAAAATCCGTGTCCTTGAAAAATCCCTGTGAAAACCAGTACCCGCGCTGTTTGGTTTTCATAACCTTGCGCAAACCGCTTTCTTTAACCACTGAAACACCGCTGAATTGCAGCGATTGGACAACAAGCTTTCTTGCTTCCTTGACGGTAAAAACCAGGTCGACTTTATTGATCTCGGTTTTCTTTTTTTTCTTTTTTACGTTCTTTACCTCGTAAGTCACCCGGGAATTCGGACGGCCTTTGTCAGTATAGAGATCAATAATGTTCTGAATATCCTTCTCAGCGTCGATTTCTCTGAACACTGAGTCTTTTTTCAATAAAATTGCATCTTTTATCGACCTGTCCGAAACTTTTTTATTTCCGCGAATAATTATTTCATTCACTGTAGGAAGCTCTTCAAACTGAAAGGTCACCACAACTCCTTCGCCCTGCTCAACAACGTCAACTGTAATATTCTTGAACAGCTCCAGGTTATAGAGTGCCTTGATATCCTCATCAAGAGTATGCATTGAAAGGGGGGAACGGGCTTTGGTTTTTACAACGTTCTTAACGGACAGGAGATCGTTCTGCAATATCCCTTCATAGCGTACATCTACTATTTTTTTTCCTTCATAATCTGCAGCGAAAACAGGAAAGACACAGAATAGTATCAGAGTGAGAACGATCGGTAAAACACGCTTGGGTGACATACATTTATCCTGTATTTAAGATCTTGTTTTAGATGTTATCCGGTCGTTTTACGTCCGAATAATGCATTTAGTGCCCTTGGTACATTTAGTGCCCTTGGTACATTTAGTGCCCTTTATATGCCGGTGAGCAGACATACCCCTCAAATCGTCGTGGAGAACGGGATTACTTGAATATACTACCGAAAAATCTTTGTGGTCACCAAAAACTAGGTCACCTTCTGAATTCGAACCAGTTCCGCCCTCTTCTTGCTGCTCTGCTCAACGATAAATTTATATCCTTGTACGATAATAAAGTTACCACTTTCAGGGATTTTTCCCAGGTTTTTGGTCAGAAGCCCGTTCAGCGTCGTGAAGTTTTGATGACCGGTTGAAATAGACAGAAGATAGTCGATGTCGTCAATCTCGACATCTCCGCTGCAGATATATTCCCCCTTGCGAACCTCCATTATCAGATTCTGTTTTTCAATCCCGGTGATTCTACCGGTCACCTCCTCCCCTATATCGTATATCGTAGCAAGTCCGGTAACTCCGCCGAACTCATCGACCGTAAATACGGTTGGTATTTTTCTTTGATACAATTCCCTGTACAGCTCGCCGAGGTTTTTTGATTCCGGAAAAAAAGCTGGTTCATGCATTATGTCCGATACACACGTACTTTTATCTTTCCCGAGGAGCTCATCTGCATAGACAACACCGATTATGTCATCGATACGTGTTTTGAAAATCGGTATCGAGGCCCTGCCGTATTCCCCGACGAAATCGATGCAATCACGCACAGTGGCGGTGGAAGAAAGCGCATTTATTTCAACGAGCGGTGTCATTATTTCGGAAAGAGTTTTCTCGCTGAACTCAAGAGAATCCATGAAATACCTGCTTTCATCCCTTGTCAGTCGAGATTCTAGATGGGTTGTCAGGAAAAAACGAACATCATCCTTATGCCTGAAAAGCCCATATTTTTCTCCCGTATGAACCCCCATAATCCTCATCACTATGCGTGCCAGAAATGAAAATACTTTTCCTACTGGAAAAAAGACTATATAGAAAAAATACATGAGAGGTCCGCTTGCAAGTGACCACCGAAGGTTGTTGTTCAGTGCGATATTTTTCGGAAGCACTTCACAAAATATGAGTGAAAGAACTGTAATAGTCAGCAACGATAAAACAGGCCTCGGCCGGCCGAACAGGCCGAAGTACAGAAGTGCAGTAAGGTTCGCAGCCAGAACAAGGGAAATATTCGTTCCGACGAGGGTTGTCGAAAGAATTCTTTCCGGTTTTTCAAGCATGTGATACACAAAGCGGGCACCCGGTACTCCTTTTTTGCGCATCGTGTAGAGTTTGAACCGATTGGCTGATATAAATGCGGTCTCTGAACCGGCAAAAAAAGCCCAGGCCGTAACCAGTCCGAAAATAATGAGAACATCAGGGAACACTGTGTCTGATCTCCATTAATTCAATCTGTTTCTCGTCGCTCTTCAAAATAATAATTGTGTATCCATCTGCAATCTCGATAGTCGTACCAACCTTCGGTACTCCTCCGAAAAGATCGATCACGAATCCGCTGACGGTACTGTACTCGGTCGGCAATTCAATCTGCAGTGCATCATTCAGATCCTGAATTTTCATTGTGCCCTTCACCATCCACCTGCCGGTACCCTTTTTCTGTAAATAACCTTTCATGAGTATGTCCTTAATGAAAATTGTATCGAGTATCTCCTTAAGGGTAACGAGACCGGTGGTCCCACCGTATTCATTGAGAACAACGGCAATATATCTGTTCCGTTCCTTGAAATCCCCGAGCAGGGAGAGGATGTGCTTCGATTCCGGAATGAACAGAGGCTCAATGAGGAGTGCCTTCAAATCTTTCTTTTTCGCACAAAGAAGGTTTGTCTTGGGTATGTATCCCAGTATATTGTCAATTGTTTCATCATAAAACAGAACCGTTGAAAACGGGCTTTCGGTGAATTTCTTCTCTAATTCGGCCCAGTGATCGTTGATGTCTGCACCGATGATATCGGACCTCGGCACCATAAGATCAGTTATGGGGGTATCTATTATACGAATAAGATTTTTCAGAAGACGTACGGACAGTACATCGAGTCCGATAACAGAGCCTGATTCAACGGCAGCCGTCAGTTCGTCCTTTGATAGTACAGATGTGCTTTTTGTCTTTCTCCTTCTTGCGGCAAGCTTTCCAAGAAGTACTATAAATGGATAAAACATCCTATAGGTAACATCTAAAACCCCGATAAAAAGCCTGGAAAAAAGTATAGGCCTGGAAGCGGCGAGATTTTTTGGAACGATTTCACCGAAAAGCAGCACCAGAAATGTCATAATAAAAACAGAATAAAAAAGCTGGTTTCTTACGAAGAGAGTTCCTGAGAGCTGCTGACCCACGATCGAGGCGCCTATATTTACCACCATGTTACCGACAAGCAAGGTAATCAGAGTTCTCTGCGGATGCCGAAGAGAGACCATGATGCGTTTACTTTTCCTGTCGCCATGCTTGGCGAGCTTGTGCTTTTCGTGATCGGGTATGGATAGTAAGGCAACTTCAGAACCGGAATAAATAAAAGAGAAGAAGAGGAATGCTAAAATCGATAGGAGTTCAATTAATTCTTGCATAAGGCGGTTTGTCAACTCATTACATCACGCCGTTTCAACTTTTTCAAGTTCTTTTTTCTTCTTCCTGGTACCATCCTTGAATAAAATCTTTTTATCTTTTAAATCCGCAACAATGGTGCTGCCTGACCTGAATTTTCCTTTAAGAATCTCATTTGCCAGAGGATCTTCAATTTCCCGCTGTATAGTTCTTCTCAGAGGACGAGCACCATATTTCTCATCATATCCCCTTTCAATCAGGTATTCTTTCGCTGTTTTTGTGATGTTGAATACCATTCCCTTTTCTTCGAGTTGCTTCGTACTTTCGTCAAGCATTAAATCTATTATAGAACCAATGTGATTCTTCGTAAGAGGATGAAAAACCACGACCTCATCCACTCTGTTGAGAAACTCGGGGTTGAACACGCGCTTCAGCGCAGACATGGCCTTGTCTTTCATATCGATAAAACCCTGTGCCCCGGATGTTGTGAAACCGAGACTTCCACCCTTGTTTATCTCCTTGCTGCCCACATTTGATGTCATAATAATGACCGTATTCCTGAAATCGACGGTGTGTCCAAGATGGTCTGACAGCTGACCCTCTTCAAAAACCTGCAGCAGCATATTAAACACATCGGGATGGGCTTTTTCGATTTCATCAAGGAGGATGACACTGTAGGGCTTGCGCCGTATCTTTTCCGTCAGCTCTCCTCCCTCCTGATACCCAACATATCCGGGAGGCGCCCCCACAAGCCTCGATACGTTATGCTTCTCCATGAATTCGCTCATATCTATTCTGATCAGGTGTTCCTCCGAACCAAATAAAAAATCCGCCAGGCATTTTGCCAGGTAGGTCTTGCCGACTCCTGTCGGACCGAGGAATATAAATGAGCCCGAAGGCCGCTTTGGCGATTTAAGACCTGTTCTTGATCTTCTCACCGCCCTGCTCACCGCTTCAATCGCCTCCTCCTGCCCGATAACCTTATGATGGAGCTCATCTTCCATTCGAAGCAGTTTCTGGGATTCACTTTCAACGATACTTACCAGGGGAATTCCGGTCAAATCACTCGTGATCTGATAGATCTCCTCTTCATCTACAACGGGCTTCTCTATATTCAGCTCTTTTTTCCATTCATCCTTCAAGATCTCAAGCTTTTCCCTGAGCTGGTTCATTTTATCCCTGACTTTCGCTGCCTTCTCGTAGTCCTGCACCTCAACAAGGTGGGTTTTTTCCTGCCGCAGCTTTTCTATCTCCTCCTCCATCTCCTTGAAATCCCTGGGAACCATGGTATTTTCGAGCCGGACTTTTGATCCCGCCTCGTCAATAAGATCGATCGCCTTATCAGGAAGATATCTATCGGTAACGTACCGAAACGAGAGGTTGGCCGCTGCATTGAGCGCCTCTTCAGTATAGGTAATCTTGTGGTGCTCTTCATACTTCTGCTTGATCCCTCTGAGTATTTCGATGGTTTCCTCTATGGTAGATTCATCGACGATAATGGGTTGAAATCGCCTCTCCAACGCCGCATCTCTCTCGACATATTTTTTATATTCCCCGAGCGTTGTTGCGCCTATACACTGCAGTTCTCCCCGTGATAGCGCAGGTTTCAGCATATTTGCCGCATCGATGGCGCCTTCCGCCCCGCCGGCCCCTATTATTGTGTGCAGCTCATCGATAAACAGGATAACGTTTCCAGCCCGCCGAATTTCGAACATTACCTTCTTGAGCCGCTCTTCAAATTCTCCTCTGTACTTGGTTCCCGCAACCAGAGAAGCCAGATCAAGGGTCAACACCCGTTTGCTGGCAAGCGTCTCGGGAACTCTGCCGAGTACAATATTCTGCGCAAGGCCCTCTACGATAGCCGTTTTTCCGACACCCGGTTCTCCTATCAACACAGGATTGTTCTTCGTTCTTCGGCACAGAATCTGAATAACCCGCTTAATCTCCTTTTGCCTGCCGATTACAGGATCGAGCTTTTTTTCCTTGGCAAGGCTCGTTAGATCACGGCCGAACTCATCAAGTGTCGGCGTGCGCCTGTCGACCTTTTTCTTAACATCAGTCCTCCCGGTTCCCAGCAGCCTGTTGATCTCTTCCCGAACCGTGGAGATTTTTATCCCCTGTTTATCGAAGGCATTCATCAGGCCGCTGTCCCCCTCTCTGATCAGACCGAGCAGAAGGTGTTCAGTACCGATATAATTGTGGCCCATACTGCGGGCCTCATCAGCACTCAGTTCAAGCACACGCTGCGCGCGTGTAGACGGAGGTACATCGCCTAAAAGCAGAATTCCGCCTGTTTTTTTTGTGTTTGCAATAATGTCCTCACGAAGAGTGTTGAGATCGATTCCCAGATTGATAAGCGCCTTGATCGCTACTCCTTCACCCTCTTTGATGAGTCCAAGCAGTATATGTTCAGGCAGAAGTTTATCATGATTGAGCTTTTTCGCCTCTTCCTGTGCCAGTATATTGATGACCCTTTGGGCCCTTTCCGTCAATCCTTTAAACATCACAATACCTCTTTTAAATAGTCTCGTATAAAAGTTGCCCGTACTTCTTCAATATCTTTGTTGCTCTTTATTGTTCCGTACCGCTTCTTAAGATGGTAATCCTGAATATAGAACAGTAAAAGGTTTATATCCTTCAATGAAAGATAGTCGATTATTCCGAGACTCAGCCCAAACCGCAACTGTGCAAGCAGGTCGAGTGCCTCATATACCGATAATAATCTGCACGACAACAATAATCCGTAACTCCGCCATACCCGGTCTTCCACCGCTCTTCTATCCGAGCTATACAGCGCTTCCCGAACCGCACGCTCACGATTGATTACATCCTGAAAACAGGATTGCATGTGCTCAAGTATTTCCTGCTCAGTCCTTCCTATGGAATTCTTGTTGTATATCTCGTAATACCCGTCCATCCAGCTTCCGCGAAGTCCAAGTCGTTTCTTATTTAATTCACTGATGAGTTCATTTATTCTCCCGGAATAAATCATACCGGCCGGATGCATGGTTATTGAAAGCTCCATACCGGATCCTGATTTATTTGCATACGCAGTCAGATATCCGAAATGAGAAGAATATTCGAATCGAATAACCTTTCCAAGCTCGTTTATTACCTTTTTTGTGAATTTATAATTCCAGTCAAAAGACAAACCCGGCACATTGGCAACGAACTGAATATGGTTATGCGCATTCAGTATAAAATAGAAACTCTCATCATGTGAAAGAACCACTACGGCTTCATTATCTATATCATCGTACAGTATATTTCTTTCAATAAGAATCCGCCGGTCGATATCAGGACATTTTTTCAGGTTATACACCGTATGTTCGGGACAGTACCGGTTTTCAGCGATCTTCTCGAGAATGAAATTATTTACCGCCTCCCTGTCCTTTCTTTTCAGTTTATGGGGAAAGAGGAATCCTTCAACATTTCTTGAAAGTTTTACACTGCTTTTTAATACGATATCCGTAAAGCTGCTTTCCCTGCGGTTCCATATACCTTCGTTTTTTACAAGCTCTTCAATCGTCACCGCCTAATCCATCCTTCTCGAACTGCCGGATTTTGTCACGCAATTCAGCAGCCTTTTCGAACTCTTCCAGTTTTACCGCATCATGCAGCTTCTTTCTCAGTTCACCGATGTATACGTCACTGTACTCTTCCCTGGGTTTCTTCCTGAAGAAAAAGCCGTTTTTTCTTTTTTCCTTCGTAATGACACCGCCGAACAGCTCATAGCAGTTCGCGCATCCCACAAGGCCGGTTCTCTTTACTTCCCTGTACGTTGTTCTGCACACGGGACAGGCGAGATTCGGTTCTGCGGGCTTTCCGTTCTTTTCCGACTGCAGAAGTCCTTCAAGAAATTTGTACCCATTATCGTCTACATCTACCGGTTCGTCCCGCTTTCTTTTTCGCTGCCGGCAGTCGCCGCAGATATGAACTTCTATAAGTTCGTTATTTCGGATTGCGAATGAATGATATGAAGAATCGTTCTTCCCACACAGGTCACATATCATGTGCCACACCTCATAACCAAATATACTTTAATTGAAATTACCAAGCAAGGTATTTAAGGAGCCGGCATGCAGCCTGTACGTAACATCGGTATCCGAAACAACAGACGGGTTATGAGTGACTATAAGCAGTGTGTGTTTGAATTTTCTCACAATGTTGAAGAGAAGGCCTTTAATCTTTTCAGCTGTGGTGATGTCCAGGTCTCCTGTCGGTTCGTCGGCAAGAATAATTTCAGGGTCGTTTATAAGAGCGCGTGCAATTGCAACTCGCTGGCTTTCTCCGCCGGACAGGCGGTTTGGTTTCATGTCTTTTTTGGGGAGTATCTCCATAAGTGAAAGCAGCTCAACCGCCCTGCTGTACGCGTAATCGACCTTGTACTGCTGCAGGAGGTTCGGCATCATGATATTTTCGAGTACCGTGAATTCAGAAAGGAGGTTATGAAATTGAAATACAAACCCGATATACCTGTTTCGTATATCGGATAATTCATCTTCCGCTGCCCGTTCGAAATGGGTATCCCGTACGATAATAGTGCCAGACGTTGGCCTGTCGAGACCGCCGATCAGGTTGAGCAGGGTTGTCTTCCCGGAGCCGCTCCTTCCGACAACTGCTGCAATCGTTCCCTTTTTGATAGCCATATTAAGACCATCCAGCACAGCCAATTCGGTATCACCCGATTTATAGACCTTTTTAACATCGGTTATTCGCAGGGCGTACATTCACATTTCTCCACTATTCATATCGGATCGTTTCCGCCGGTTTCATCAAAGATGCCTTGCGAGCCGGATAGTAGGCAGCAAGAACACTCAAAACAAGAGATAGTATTGAAACAACGAGAATATCCCTGAAATGAATTTCAACAGGAACACCTTCGAGGTAATATATGGAATCAGACAGTATCTCGAAACGGGAGAATGGTGTATGGCCAAGCGGCATGAGGTAGAGGTAATACACGATGTTTCGTATACCGTTTACCACTGCTTCGAAAAAATTGAATATTCCCTCGATATTCAGGGTAAGGATAAATCCGATAAAAACCCCAATCGCCGTCCCGATGCATCCTATTATCAGTCCGTCGATGACAAATATTCTTGTTATCAGAGATGGGCGCGCACCCAGAGCCCGTAAAATACCTATCTCTCTTTTTTTATCCATGACTGTCATTACCAATGAGCCGATTATGTTAAACGCACCGCTTACGATAATCAGCATTACAACGAAACCTATGCCGACCTTCTCGTTCTGGAGTGCTTCAAAAAGCGGCCTGTTCAGCTCCATCCAGGTATATAGATAATAATCATCCTTGAAATTACGATGTATCCACGCTGCCACTTTGTCTGCCTTGAAAATATTCTGGATCTTCAATCCGATACTGAGATCCCTTCCCTGGATTCCGAAAATTTTGTAGGCTGCATCAATAGACACGTAGGCCATATTCTTGTCGTACTCCCAGTACCCTGTCTTGAAGAGACCGGTCACGTGAAACAGGTTTACCTGTGGTTTGGACGACAT
>Ga0315534_1000172_pt1 | contig 40597 bp, 39 predicted proteins | sample SalMarSW160240MG_FD_203094 | JGI IMG/M metagenome (GOLD analysis project Ga0315534, IMG submission 203094) | Salt marsh sediment microbial communities from the Plum Island Ecosystem LTER, Massachusetts, United States - Salt Marsh Sediment SW1602-40 ... | reverse complement strand
GGACCTACTCCGCTAACGGTTCACCCTCCTTCTCTCTCCAGCTCACCGGGGTGGGGACGGTGGACATCGACAACCAGGACGATGACAGATTCGACCGCTCCTGCGAGGGCAAGCTAGGTGGCACCGCCACCGGCGTCTTCAACGACGATGGTTCCCTCACCTTGAGGGACATCACTGCCGAGTTCACGCCCGAGCAGACAGACGCGGGTGAGATCCCAGCTACTCGCTGGCTGGATCCTCCCCCTCCATCCATGCCTCGAGGATTGACCTTGTCTTGCGGCACGTCACCGTCGTTGGCGCTCTCAGTGGCTCCTTCCTGTACTATCACGACAATCCCTGACCCGATTGGGCCAGGAGATACTACCTTCCAAGCCAGCATCACACCCAGCGGCTTTGCTGCTGGCGCCACGCTATCCTTTGTCTGGAACGTGAATATGGTGGAATCTGGACAGGGTCAGAATCCGACCGTCGTGTGGGGCCCGCCCACGTTCGATCCGGGTTTGTACACTCTCGTCGCATACGTCAGCGATGGCGAGTCCGGTGCACACTGTATGAAGCACTGGAGCATCGGAGGGGAGCAGAACAACCCGCCAGAGTGTCTGTCCGTAGGTATCAGCCCTCCATTTGCGCCCGCTGGCACCACCTCCCTTGACGTGTCTGCGCAAGCTCGGGACGGCGACGGTGATGCCCTCACCTACACGTTCCAGTTGATGAAGGGCACGACGGCGCAGACTCCTATGCACGCGCCCGGGGGAGCTCTCCACACTCTCGCTGTCCCCGGCGGGCTCCAGCCAGGTGCCTACACCTTGAGCGCTCAGATCAGTGATGGCAAGCAGTACAGCCACTGCTGCTACAACTTCAATGTGTCGGGACCGGCACAACCGCCCGGTGCTCCCTCTGCGCCTGCGGTGAAGGGGCCGCCCATCCAGGGACCTCCTAAACCGCCGAGGACAACGGCGCCGCAACCGCAGCCGCCGACAGCGCCGCCCGCACCGCCGCCTACAGGCGAGTGTGGGCCGGTGCAGGTGATCTATCTCGATGACCTGGGCATCAACATGGACGAGGTGGAGATAGATGCCTTCATCGAGAATACGCTGGAGCAGGGAGGACCGGACCTGAGCCTGATCCTTTCCCACCGGCAGGCGCTCGTCGATAGATTCGGACAACAGGGCTTCGAGCAGATCGACGGGCTTCTGAACGACCTGGGCAGCATCGCCGAGACGTGTCCCTTCGTCCTGATCGTGGGAGATCCTGTCGTGATCCCCTTCGGCGTTCTGCCGAATCCTACTGACGATGGGGACGTTCTGTTCAGCGACGACGTCTACGGCGACAACGACCACGACGACCTGGGTATGCCGGACATCCCTGTGGCCCGCATTCCCGACGGTTACTCCCTGGATCTCCTGGTCACTCAGTTGTCTCCCTCCGCTGTGCCGGAGAGTGGAGACTTCACTCTCGCCAACTCGAAGCGTACCCATGCCGATGGCGTGGCGAGCCAGGTTTTCGGCACTGATCGTGTCCTGATGTGGAGTCTGCCCACTCAACACGAGCAGGTAGACACCTCCCAGGTGGGCGTGCGCCACAGTTACTTCATGCTCCACGGTGGCTCGTGGGACACCACTGTGTGGTGGGGCGAGGAGGAGGTCTATCCAGAGGCCTTCACCGTGGACGAGGCCTCCAGCCAGGGCATTGTGCTCAGCGGAGCGTGCTACGGGAGCTACACCTTCTGGAGGACTCCAGACAACTCCATTACCCTGTCCTTCCTGGAGAGTGGAGCCCGAGCCTTCGTGGGTTCGACGGGGATAACGTATTCACCGATGTGGACGTCGGGGCCGAACCCTACGGGTCCCATGCGCCATGATGCCGCATTCCATGAAGCCTTTCTGAGCGCTGTGGCCGGTGGTCAGGCGCCGCTGGCAGCTTTCATGGAGGCGAAGCGGGAGATGGCGGACTTGTGCAAGCTGGAAGACTCGACCCCGGCCGAACTGAAGATGCTTCATGAGTTCATCTACTTCGGAAAGCCATAGGTGGTATCCCTTCCGCCAGAACAAGGAGCAACCTCGGACTGTGAGAACGCCCGGCAAAGGAGCCGCCCGGCCGGCGAGGCATAGCGAGGGAGGTTGTTGGACATGAGCGCTTCTCGAGTCTTCTGCCCCAAATGCGGGGCCGAGAACAGGGTACGGGATCGCTTCTGCATGAGCTGCGGGGCCGAGCTCCCCGTCTCACGGCCGGTGCCGCCTGCGGTGGCACCAGAGCCCGTCTATCAGGCCCCGGTCAGGCGCAGCAACTGGCCTCTGCTCGTGACCATGGGGGCGGTCTTCGTCTTGCTGATCCTGGTCCTTGTGGAAGCGGTGCTCATCGTGATGTCGCCTGGCGCCGTTCAGGAGATGGGCGCTACACTGTCCGTCCTGGAGGGCAACGTCTTCGTTCAGCAGGGTGGAGAAGGCAACTGGGCGGAGGTGGCCGGCGATCTGGTGGTCACGGCGGGAGATCGGATTAGAGTAGGAGGAGGCTCGGAAGCGCTCCTGACCTTCTTGGAGGATACCACGACAGAACTGAGGGCGTTCACGGAACTCACAGTCTCAGACCTGCAACTGGTTGAGGGCCAGCCCGTGGTCATTGACCTTGACCTGGCCTTGGGGGAGATGTGGAACGTCATCGGCAACCTCCCCTCCGGCTCCCTGCATCAGGTGACCACGGTCGCAGCCAGGGTGATTGCCAGCGGGACCGAGTATGGTGTTGCAGCGGACGGGGAGGACAACACGTGGCTCACCGGCTACGAGGGCAAGGCGAGCGTCACGGGCGGAGGGCGGACGGTGGAGCTCCAAGCGGGTGAGACCTTGCTAGTCAAATCTGGCGCGGTGCCACAGAGCTACGAGGGGGAGGTAGTCGCAGTGCCTTCTCCTGTCTCGGAGGTACCTACCTCTGCCCAGAGTTGCGCGCTCGAGGGCGCGGACCTGCCCACATTCCTCAACGAGCCTGTGCCGACTACGACCGCCACCAGTACGCCAACAGCCACCAGGGCGCCGACCAGCACGCCGACGGCCACCAGCACCGCCACGCCAACGGCTACGGCTACCCGGATGCCCTGTCCCCAACTCACGATCAACGTGCCCAGCAACTGCTATCCTCGTCGCGACTGTGGCCTGGAGTGGGATTCGAGCGGACCCATCCCTCCCGGCTACGAGTTCGGGATCGCGTACAGCGCGGACGAGGTGAACTGGGTCCGTCTGCCGGTACCTCTGAACCCCTATTGGTATCAAGAGGGTGGGCATTTCAAGGCGGTGGTCAAGGGGCCGGGTGCGGGTACGTGGTACTGGCACATCTGTCTCGTCAATGCAGCGGATCCTTCAGGCCCGTCCGAGTGCTGTGGGCCATCTCACGCCATCATCCATGCCAGGGATGAAGGTTCCGGCGAAGAAGAGGAAGATCCCTACTACTACGACTACTGACGTAGTTCCCATGCCGACCCGTATGGCCTGGGGTGACGTAGGGTGATATAATCGTCGCGTGTTTCGCCCGCGCCGTGGCCGCGGAAAGGGGGTACGTAGTGGTTCTCGAGAGCGGAGGGCAGCAATGAAGGGCAAGCTACTGAGGGCTTGGTTGCTTTTAGCGTGTCTGACGCTGGCGTTGCCTCTGACAGGCTCTCCTTCCATCAGGGCTGACGAGAAGGAGCAAGAGACCGGGATGATCCAGTGTTTGGCCGCGTCCCGGGATGCCTTGATGACGCTGGAGTTTCCGGCCAGCGGCGGCGCGGTGACGGGGCAGTATCTGGTCAGCTACACCGCCCACGACTCGTCCCCTCTGTATGACTCGGATGGCACCTGGGACTACTACGACGAGGATCGAACCGTATCCCAGAGTGTTGAGTTCAGCGGGTTCTACTCGGGTGGCGCGGAGGGTTCCTTCTCGGACCTAAGGGTCCAGGGAACGGGTACTGCGTATATCGACAACCTCACGGATGACAGGCTTGATCGCTCGTATCGCGCCGAGATAGACAGCCCTGCGACGGCTACCTGGGGGCCGGGGAGCAGCCTCATGATCGAAGGCATCAATGCCACGTTCGAGTTGGTGTCTGTGAACACCAATGAGATCGCCAACACCGAGTGGCTCGACCCAGAGGGCTTTGCCTTCCCTGACCCGACGATGGTCTGCACGCCCAGCCCGACAGTGCAGACGCTGGAGGACATCGCTTGTTTCATAACCACCGATCCTCCGGAGCTCGGTAGCAGGGACACCACCTTTCAAGCCAACGTGACTGTGACCGGATTCGACGCCGGCGCCACACTGGAGTACGAGTGGCGCTTTCGGCGCGGCACTTCGAGCGACCCAGCCGTGAACGTGCTCGCTGATGTACCGAATCCAACGTTTACTTGGTTCGATGCGACATTCCCCGACGACTACTACACCCTTTCCGTGAAGGTCACCGACGGCGGGCACGTAGCCCGCTGTTCGAAGCATTTCTCATTCGGAGTAGAGCCCAACAACCCCCCCGAGTGCCTGGACGTCAGTATCGTACCTTTTCCTCCTCCGGCCGGATTCCCACTCCTGGGGGTTGTGGTGGCGGCGCGAGATGCCGATGGTGACCCCCTTCGGTACCACTACAACTTGTACAGGGGCTTGGAACAGCAGGCCGAGGAGGCCGAAGACCAGGGCAACAGCTACGTGTTCTCCGTTCCGGGTGGTCTTCAACCAGGGCCATATACTGCGTCGGTGTTGGTGTCCGACGGCAAGCACCAAGTGGCGTGCGTGTTCCACTTCGTGGTGCCCGATTTCCCTGGAGGCGAGGCAGCGGCGGAGTGCGGCCCTGTGGGCGTGATGTACCTGGACGACTACGACGTGGAGATGAACGCGCTGGCCATAGACGCGGCCATCGAGGCTGCCCTGGCGGAGGGTGGGCCGGAGTACAGCCTGATCGTCTCCCACCGTCAGCGGTTGATAGACCAGTTCGGCGATGAAGGTTTCGCGGAGATAGATGGTCTGCTGCAGAACATGCGCAGTGTCGCGGAGACCTGTCCGTTTCTCCTTATCGTGGGGGACTGGGACATTGTGCCGCCGGGAGTGCTGCCGAACCCTGCGCAGGACGGCGATCCACTGATCACCGACGACATTTACGGTGATACTGATCATGACGCTCTGACGGTGATAGACATCCCCGTGGCGCGCATACCGGATGGCGATTCGCTCGATCTTCTCACAACCCAGTTGTCGTCGTCGGAAGCGCCCGAGGAGGGTAATTTCACGGTGGCTAACTCCAAGCGGCCGCATGCAGACGTGGCAGCGAGCCAGGTCTTTGGCTCCGACCGGGTCTTGCTGTGGAGCCTGCCGACGAGGAACACCAACGTTGACCCTGCCCTGGTCAACGTCCGCCACAGCTACCTGGTGCTGCACGGTTCACCTGAGATCGCTAGCGCGTGGTGGGGGGAGGAGCCTTCCTACCCGGTGGCCTTCACGGTGGACGAGGCCGATTCGCAAGGTGTCGTTCTGAGCGCAGCGTGCTATGGAGCGATGACCTACCTCCACACCCCGGAGGATTCCGTCGCCTTGGCGTTTCTGGCCAACGGAAGTCGCGCGTTCGTGGGGTCCACGGTAATGACGTATGCGTACACGAGGGCCGCCGACCCCATGGATCTGATTCGCTGGACGGGTGGGAGGTTCGAGTACACCTTCTTGAACTCGCTGGCCGCCGGCCAGGCGCCCTTGGAGGCCTTCATGTCGGCCAAGCAAGAGATGGGCGGCTGGGCCGGGGGGGGCAGGGGCCAGCCTTGGGACGTGAAGACCCTGCACGAGATGCACTACTACGGGAGGCCATGAACGTCCACAGAACTGGGCGACATCGTCCGTGCAGTCAATCGTGGGTGTCAAGCACGTGGACGTGAGATAGACATCGTGCGGTAGGAGAGCGAGGATGGACTTCAAAGAGGCAGAGAGTAAGTACTTCGAGTTGAAGGGCAGGCTGGATTCCGGTGCGCTGACGGCCGAGCAGTTCCGCGCGGCGATCACAGAGCTTCGTGTGGTAGACAGTGAAGGTCGCCACTGGGCTGTTGATGGGCGGAGCGGCGGCTGGCTGCTGTACGACGGCACGCAGTGGGTCCCGTCACAGCCTCCAGGTGCGGTCACTCCTCCGCCCCCTCCGGCGCGGACCGCAGCACCGCCACCGAGAGGTGTTCGCACCCCTGTTCTTCTCATCGGCGCTGTGGCGCTGGCCGCGGTGCTGTGCCTGGTTGCTTTGGGCGGTGCTGCGCTGATCCTGACTCGATCTCCTGGCGGCGGGGGAGGCGACGAAGAGCCTGTCGCGATCAGCCAGCAGGAGGCGGAGAGCATAGCAGATGACTTGATCGCCGACGAATTCCCCGAGATGGCGGATGCAGAGAAGACCATGGGGAGTTTCGAGAACCTGGCGGGTAGTCAGTATTGGACCGTCACCTATCGGAAGGACGGCGAGGCGCAACTGGACGGTGTAACGTACGAGATTCCGAACCTCGTTATCGTCTCTGTGGACAAGGAGACTGGCGAGGCCATGGCCGCGGTATCGGGGTAGCAGGTGCGACCCCTGGCACGGCGAGGGTCTATGGCCCGACCGTGAGCGTGGCGAGGGAGGCGGAAAATGAGCTCGTCTGACATATTCTGCTCGAGTTGCGGAGCCCGGAACGAGTCCGACGCGGCCTTCTGCAGTGGCTGTGGTGCACGTCTGGCTGGCGCTCCTGCTCCGCCGGTGGAGAAGGTGCCTCCGCCACCACCCTTTTCTGCTGGCGCCCCGGCATCGCCCCGGCCGTCCGAGCCTTCGAAGAAGAGCAACCCCTTACCTCTGCTACTGGCGGTGGGCGCTATTCTCGTCTTGTTGGTCGTCGTTCTGGTGGAGGCGGCTTTGATCTTGTTCCCACAGGGAACGACGGTGGGAGGCGAAGCGATCGTACGCGCCTTGGCGGGCCAGACCATGCTGCAGAAGGGTGGGCAAGGTGAATGGGTAGAGGTGGTGGGTAGCATGGCGGTTGAGGCCGGCGATCGTATCCGGACCTCCGATGCTTCGCAAGCCGTGTTGACTCTGATGGAGGGCACCACTACAGATTTGAGTGCGCTAACGGAGCTCCGCATAAGCGAACTGAACGTACTGTCCGGCCAGAAGGTCGTGATCAGGCTGGACCTGGAGCTGGGTGAGGTCTGGAACCGCATCGCGGAGCTTCCTGCCGATTCCGTGCACGAGATATCCACTGTGGCGGCTACCATAACCTGTCGTGGAAGCGAGTACGGACTCGCGGTCAACGAGATGGGGACAACCTGGGTGAGAGGGCAGGGCGGCCAGGTGGAGGTCACCGCGGGTGGCAGTACAGTGCCAGTGGCTCCGGGCGATACTCTCGTGGTGGAGCTGGGCTCGTCGGCGGTGAGCTACGAGTCTGTGGCTATGGTCCCGACCGCTCCAGCAGAAGACGCCCCGGTCGAGGTTTCGGCGCAGATACAAGGGGCGGACATGCCCACATTTCTGAATCAGCCTCTGCCGACAGGCACGCCCACAAATACGCCCCCACCGACGTCGACTCCGCGGCCGACACAGCCGCCTCCGTCTCCGACGCCTACCAGGAAGACGCAGCCGAGCCCTACGCCTCGCAGTGTCGATTGTCCAACGATCACCATACGGGAGCCATCCAGGGCTCCAGCACATGGACCCTTCGGCATCGAGTTCGACAGGCAGCCGGGAAAGCCAGGTGGGTATGAGTGGGTCGTGGAGTTTCGGCCGGGCAGCGGTGCCTGGTCCCGGGCGCAGCCGGTTCCCGCCAATGTTCAGAAGAGGGGTCAGTATTGGATGGCTGAGGTGCGCGCACCAGGCGAAGGTGAGTGGCACTGGCGGATCTGCCTGGTTCCGTCCAACGATCTCAATGGAGAGGCTGTGTGTTGTAGCAGGCGCCAGGTAATTACCCACGCCACCGACGAACCGTGTGGTACTTGACCCGACGGCCACTAGAGCCGTGTGCTCTAAGGATTCATCGATCGCAGTACAAGGAAGCCCATCCGCGAAACACTTGGTGGTGAAGCACAGCAGGTGGGCTTTCTGTTTTCTCCTGCTATTGGGTTTCGGCCTCCGCCTCTACAACCTCACCTTCCATAGCCTGTGGCTCGACGAGGCGGTGAGCGTGTACCTGGCCAGTTTTCCCCTATCAGAAGTGGTACGCCAGGGCCTGACGCTTCAAGAGCCCAATCCTCCTCTGTATCATCTGTCCTTGGCGAGCTGGATGTGGGTCTTTGGGTCGGGTGAGGCAGCCATCCGGCTCCTCTCGGCGTATCTGGGGACTCTGTACCTGCCGTCCATCTATTTGCTGGGCAGGCGGCTATTCTCCTCTCGCCTCTCCCTCGTGGCTACCTTGCTAGCCGCGGTCAACCCCTTCCTGGTGTGGTACTCGCAGGAAGCCAGGATGTACGCGCTGGTGGCGACGCTCAGCGTATGGTCCGTGTACTGTTTCGTACGCGCTCTGGACACGCCTCGCTGGCCGTGGTGGATCGCGTACGTGGCGCTGACAGTGTCCAGTCTGTACGCACACCTCTACGCGGTGTTTGTATTGCCCGCGGAGTTCGTCCTCCTCGTCCTCTACGCCCGGAGACAGCGCGCGGCGGCTGGGAAGGGGATGTTGTGTTGGGGGGCCAGTCTACTTTGCTTCTCGCCCTGGCTCTGGAGAGCCTGGCAACTGAGTGCGAGCACCCCCTCGTGGAGGCCCGCCTTGGGTCTGGGCGCCATGGTCGTGGAGTGCCTGGAGGCTTTCACTGTCCGTCAGGTGCCCATGTCTGGCATGTGGCTGAGTGGCACCCTGGGCGCTCTCGCTACCATCGCCGCTGCAGGGCTTCTTCTTCCTCGCTTGCGCAGGCAGCCTGATGGGCGATGGGGATGGAAGCAGACGGACATCGGAGCCAGGACCTTCTTGATGCTCTGGCTGCTGTTACCTCTGCTGGCAGCTTACGTGCTGTCGTTTCGACAGCAGATCTTCACCGTCTACTACTTGATCGTTATCGTAGCGCCTCTACTTCTGGCCTTCGCCGCCGGGATAGAGAAGGCTGCCTCGTTTCACAAGGGAGCGGGGTTGATCGCTTTGCTCATACTCCTGGTTACATTCTCGTATGGCTTGCAGTTCGATTGGAGTCCGGAGCAGCGCAAGGAGGAGTGGAGGGCAGCGGCCCGATACGTGGAGGAACACGCCAGCCCGGGCGATGCGGTCCTTTGCCACGCGGACTACGTGCGCATACCCTTCCAGTACTACTTCCAGGGCGAGGAGCCAGTGTTCGCGCCCTTTGGGGGTCCGGTGGGCGGGGCAGACGAGCTCGCGGACACACTGGGAGGTCTTGCAGACTTCGATACGGTGTGGTTGGTGCAGTCACACATCGAGTGGGTCGATCCGAACCGAGCGGTGGAGGGCTGGCTGTCAGGGAGTTTTCCGGTCGTGACAGAGCAGTACCCGCCGGGTGTGGAGGTCAAAGGGTACGCAGCCAACTACCGTCCAGAGAGCGTGCCTTCTCCGGCCGACCCTGTGACTGCGGTGTACGGCGATAGCCTGCGGCTCGCAGCATACAAGCTCGACGACGGGGTCTATCGTGCGACAGACGACACATACCATCCGCCCAGCGGCTGGATCCACGTCACGCTCTACTGGGAGGCCCTGGCGCGGCTTTCGGAGGACTACGTGGCGGTGGTACGTTTGACAGACGATGCACATCAGGTGTGGGGAGGCTCACTGGAGCGGGCAGGGAGTGCGATGCACTTCTACCCGACGAGTGGCTGGCAACCTGGAGAGATAGTGCGGGACGACTACGACGTGAACCTCAATCCACAGACCCCGGACGGAGAGTACACGCTGGGGGTGACCTTGCTCAGCGTGTCCGGAGAAGAGGTGTCTGCCGTCTGCGAGGGAGGACAGGGTCTCAGTGTCCCGCTAGGTCGGGTGAGCATACGGTCGTCTTGACATAACCGTAGGAGAGGCTACAACTCTCCGCGAAAGCCGGAAGGAACGCATGGCACATCTGAGCATCAATGGTCTAGATCTCTTCTACGAGCAGCATGGCGAAGGAGACCCCATGCTGCTTTTGCACGGGTTCGGTGGCACAGGGCAGAGCGATTGGAGACATCAGATTCCGGTCTTCTCTCAGAGCTTCCGTGTGGTCGTGCCGGATCTGAGAGGACACGGTCGAACCGACCATCCAGAGACGATCACGGGTCCGGAGTTCTTCGAGTTGGCGACGGCCGACGTGGTCGCGCTACTCCGTGCCTCGAAGTTTGGCCCCGCCCACATCTGTGGCTTCAGTATGGGGGCGTCCATCGCGTCGTGGATCTACTTCGCCGACCCCACGTTGGTGAAGTCGCTGATCTTGGTATCGGGGGCAGCGAGGATCAACAGGGAGATCGCGCCAGGTCTCTTCGATCTGTGGGAGGGTCTGGCGGATCCTGATGGTGTCGATCCGGGATGGGCGAAAGTCCTGGCTCGTCTCCACGGAGAGGACCGCTGGCGGACGTTGCTGCGCAACTACGGGGCGGCGGTCATCGCGCGAGTGGAAGCAGATGGGGAAATCGCGTACAGTAGAGGTAGTGAGATCTCATGTCCCACGCTAGTGGCCCAGGGCAGCAGAGACTCCGTCAACTCGCCCTTGCTCTCCGAGGAGCTCCACGCGCGGATACCGGGGTCCGAACTGGTGATAGTGGAGAGCGGGCATTGGGTTCAAGGCCAGCAGCCCCAGCAGTTCAATGCTGCGGTATTGGAGTTCCTGGAGCGTCATTTCCAGGGGCGCCTGGTGGCCCCGTATGGCGGGGAAGGAAGTCAATGAGCGGACGTCGCAGGCTCCTGATAGCCACCCGGAATCCCGGCAAGTTGAGGGAGTACGAGGAGCTTCTCGCCGGCCTGCCGCTGGAGCTCACGTACCTGGATGACGAGCGCATCGCCGAGGATGTCGAGGAGACGGGGAGCAGCTTCGCCGAGAACGCTGTGCAGAAGGCACGGCACTACGCTCTCGTCAGCGGCTTGACTGCCCTGGCCGATGACTCGGGGCTGGAGGTGGACGCCCTGGGAGGGGAGCCAGGGGTGCGTTCTGCCCGTTATGCCGGACCCGGGGCCACCGATGAGGACCGGTACCGGCTGCTACTGGCGAAGATGATGGACGTACCCAGAGAAGAGCGCGGCGCCCGTTTTCGCTGTGTCATCGCTGTAGCGGAGCCGGAGGGCCAGACGTTCACGGCAGAAGGCACCTGTGAGGGAAGAATCGCCTTCACACCGCGGGGTGATCTTGGCTTTGGGTACGATCCCGTCTTCTTCTTGCCTGAGTACGACAGGACCATGGGCCAGCTTCCATCGGAGGAGAAGAACCGCATCAGTCACCGCGCCAGAGCAGCCCACGGGATCAGGCCGATTCTGGAGGCGTTGATCGGGGGGGATCATGTATCAGGTGAGGGTTAAACGGCATTTCGACGCGGCGCACGCGCTGCGAGGGTACGAGGGCAAGTGCGAGTCCACTCACGGCCATCGCTACCAGGTGGTGGTCTGTCTGGAAAGCGAGGTGCTGGACCGCACGGGCCTGGCCTACGACTTCACTCTGCTCAAGCGGGTGCTGGACCCCATCGTAGAGCGCCTCGACCACACTCTCCTCAACGATGTACCTCCTTTCGACGAGATGAACCCCAGCTCGGAGAACATCGCCCGTTTCTTCTACGAGGAGTTGGCGGGGTCCATCGAAGGGGCACACTTGAACTCAGTGGAGGTATGGGAATCGCCCGATGCGTGGGTGACCTACCGGCCGTAGCACATTCGTGGCCCTTTTCCTCGACAGATCGATGTGCTATAATCGAATCAGTGGTGCCGTACTTGTCCCGATGAGCGGGCACTGTCGGAGTCTTGTCCTCTGATGGAGGGTGCGCGCTAATGAGCACACAGACCACGGCGAGGAGCATTGCCGTCCTGTTGACGCTGGCGGTTCTACTGAGCCTATCGGTTCTGCCTGCCCAGGCATCACCCCGAGCCACCGATCCCGTTGTGCACATCGTCCAATGGGGTGAAACGCTCCACACGATAGCGCGCCGGTATGGTACGACCTACGCTGCCATCGCCAGTGCCAACAACCTGAGCAACCCCAATTTCGTCTACGCCGGACAGCGGCTGGTCATCCCGGTGAGCGGGCCTTCTTCCTCGGCTGGCAGCACCAGCACCTACGTCGTCTGCCGAGGAGACACGCTGCGCAACATCGCGGCTCGCTACGGGACCACGGCCAGCTACCTGGCTAGCCTGAACGGACTCGGCAACCCGAACTTCATCTGGGTGGGGCAGAGGCTCCAGGTTCCATCGACCGGGACCCCCGTCACCACCGAGGCGCAGGTTTCGAGCGTGGTTCATGTGGTGCTCCCTGGGGAGTTCCTGGCTCGTATTGCGTGGGACTATGGCACCACCACCGGCGCGATTGCCAGAGCGAACAACCTCGCCAATCCGTCCTTCATCTACGTGGGCCAGCGACTCGTCATTCCAGTGGCAGGGACAAGCCCGTCGACCACCGACTCATCCAGTAGTGTGCCTGCCACCACTACGGCTGAGGGGAAGTGGATCGACGTCAATCTCAGTACCCAGACCTTGAAGGCCTACGAGGGTAGTCGCGTTGTCTACACGGCACGTGTGTCCACGGGTATAGCCCGTTATCCCACACCTGCGGGGACTTACTACATTCAGCGGAAGTACAGATACGGCGACATGACGGGGGGCTCCTATGCCCGGGGTGACTACTATTACCTTCCCGATGTCCCCTACTGCATGTACTACTACGCCGGGTACTCACTTCACGGCACCTACTGGCACAACAACTTCGGCACTCCGATGAGCCACGGCTGCACCAACCTGAGCATCGCCGACGCAGGATGGCTCTTCAACTGGGCACCCATAGGGACCAAAGTGATGAACCACTACTAGTTGCGGCCGAGGTTGGACACTGCGCAGACCGCGCAGTGTTTTCTTTGCGGAAGGATTGCAGAGACGCGATGGTTGGGGATGAACCCCGTCGCCTTGATGGTGGAGGCAGTGACGATGTACGGCTTTTTCAAGTCTGTGCTGAGGGGCCTGCTACGTGTGCTCACTCACTATGAGGTCAAGGGTGAGCAGAACTTGCCGGCGGGAGGGCCGCTCCTGCTGGTGTTCAACCACCTGGCCTGGTGGGATGCTCCGGTCGCCATGGCCACGCTCCCGTGGCGGATGACCGCCATGGCGCTAAAGGACCTGCAACGTGTGCCGCTCACCGGCCAGGTTCTCTCCCTCAGTGGTTCGATATGGGTTGACAGGGGCCGATACGACCGGGAGGCGTTGCGTCAGGCCCTTGCGGTGTTGAAGGGAGGTGGGGTGCTGGGGATCGCTCCCGAGGGGAGGATGAGCGTCACGGGAGCTCTGGAGAGAGGGAAGACGGGGCCCGTGTTCATCGCACGGAAGGCGGATGTCCCCATCTTGCCTGTGGGGCTGACAGGCACCGAGAGACTCCTGGGGGAGTTGGGCCGCTTGCGCAGACCGCACCTCACGGTGAACATCGGCCCGGTCTTCAGGTTGCCGGAAGGCGGCGTGCACGCTTCTCGCAAGGAGGAGCGCCAGGCTGACGCCGACTTCATCATGGAGAGATTGGCTGAACTCCTTCCTCCTGAGTATCGTGGTGTATACGCCGACGGGGTGAAGGAGCGGACTTGAGTGCTGCGGTGGAGCACGACATCCCGCTGGGCGAAGTCACCTTCACCGTCTTGGATGTGGAGACCACCGGCCTCAGTGCTCACCTCGGCGACCGCGTCTGCGAGATAGCTTTGCTGCGCTGTCGAGCCGGCAGGGAGCTCGCACGGTTCGAGAGTCTCGTTGACCCCGGCCGGCCCATCTCCCCGGGGGCCCGCGCGGTGAATGGCATCACCGACGAGGAGTTGGCAGGCGCGTCCACTTTCGCAGAGGTCAGTGCCACGGTGCTGGACTTCCTGGAGGGCAGTGCGATAGTAGCCCACAACGCTCCCTTCGACCTCTCCTTCCTCAGCAGGGAGTTCGAGATCTGCGGGTGCTGGCCGATCAACAACGTGATCATCGACACATTGGCGCTGGCCCGTCACTGCTATCGCTTCCCCAGCAATAGCCTGGGCAACGTGGCCCGGTACCTCGGTTTGGACACCTGTGGCGAACACCGTGCGTTGGCTGACGTCGTCACCACCAGGGGCATTCTGGAGCGATTCCTGGTGGACCTGGAGCAGAGAGGCGCGATCACCCTGGGCCAGTTAGTGGAGGCCCAAGGCGGGCGCATAGGGCTGCCCAGACGCGAGGCGGCGTCTCTTCCACCACAGATCGAGGAGGCCCTGGAGTGCGGCGGCGAGCTCCGTCTGCGATACGTCTCTGCTCGAGGCGAGGAGACGCTGAGGATGGTCACTCCTCTGTCCGTCGCAGCGCATGGAGGCCACCTCTATCTCGTGGCCGAGTGCCACCTGCGGAAGGAGCAACGGTCATTCCGGTTGGATCGCATCCTCGAGATGGAGGCCCGAGGAGACTCGGAAGGGGGAGTGGGGATGGCCGGCTGAGTGTGTTCAGCTGGTGGTGTGGGATGTGGCGTGAAGCAGGTCCAATACGGAGCGGGCCATGCCGGCGCGATTGGCCTCTGTCACCTCGATGACGGTCACCTCGGGCAGCGCCTTGAGGCCGTCAACCCACGTGTTCTTGCTCCTCAACACGGTGCCCACCACGGGTTTGTCACTCCGGATGGCTTCCAACACCGCTCTGCGGAAGCCCTCGGAGAAGAGTTCCATCTTCCCTATCTCGTCCACGAGAACGTAGTCGGCTTCAGCAACCGCCCTGCGCAGGGCTGCGACTCCAATCTCCTCGAGGTCTTTCAGGTTCACGCCGTACCTGCTGACGCGAGGAGTGCCCCTGATATCCACGTGAGATAGAACGCCTTCCTTGCCGTCCAGGGTGACGATCTTGAAGCCCTGACGGCGGCCGCCTTCTCGTATCTCGGCCGTGTACAAGCCTCCGGCCGCAGCACCGAGCCGTTCTGCGATCTCTCTGATGATCGTCGTCTTGCCTACGCCCGGGCGCCCGTTGAGCAAGATTGTACGGCCCATCGCCTCCTCTCGGAGAGAAGGTCTGCTCTCTGGTCACAGTCCATCTCGTGATCTACTGGTCCGTTTCGCGCCGGTTCCTAGCCCTGGGGTGTGAGAGCGTCCTCCACGGCCCGGCGCCTAGGGTGACTGGATTGTGCGCCTCTGCGGCTCCCGTGTCAAGTGCACTGACAGAGAGTGTGAGGGACCACAGCGAGATAGGCGTGACACGGGGGTGAGCCGGGCCCATAGGGGCGGGTCTCAGACCTGCCCCTATGATTGTGTTTGCCACGCCCAGTAGATAGGGGCGCGTACCTCATTGCTAGGAGTTAGGTGCAGACGGAGAGTTTGGGGGGATGCTAGTCGGGTGACTGGGGTCCAGTGCTGGATCCTGGGAAACCGGCTTCGGTTTCTGCCACCGGCAGCGCCCAGTTGGACTCCGAAACGCTGCGAGGAGACGCTTTTCGGCTACCTCCTCTCGGCCGTAGTGCTAGGCCACGTTGTGTCTCTATCTGGGGCAGGACCATCGCCGTGTCTGGATCGGCTTACAGAACCCGCTTGACTCCTTTGCGAATCTATGCTAAGATAGTGCGTAAGGATGTTGCGCGTACCCAGCGAGGGGGAGTATCAGAGGTGAATAACTTGAAGAGGGAGGAGTAAGAGGTGAGGGAACGGAAGAAACGATGGGGATTCGTGGTTCTCGTGTCCACGGCACTGGTTGTCGTGGGACTGCTCTCCCTGACTTCCACTGCGTGGGCCACGCCCACACAGGAGCACGCTCAACAGCAGAGCGTTCCCCCGGTAAAGACCAGCAGCAAGACCACCGTCTCGCCTGGGGAGGAACTGGTCTTCGAGATCACGTTCACTGCCGGTCCGGACACGTGGTACAACGTCATCGTCACAGACGATCTGGATCCCTACTTGCAGATCGTCTCTGTCACGACGTCCCAAGGAACCGCCAGTTGGTCCGGCCAGTTGGTCACAGTGGACGTTGGCAACGTCCCAGCGGGGGAGAAGGTGACCATCAGGATCTATTGTACCGTCCGAGACACAGTGCCCGGAGGGTATGAGATCGTGAACACCGCTGTCCTCGTCGTGGAGCGTCCCGCGCTGGAGTTCCGGCCTCGGAGGACTATAAATGTGGAGGAGGAGTTCGTGCCGGAGGCAGGCACTCTTCTCCTCCTGGGAAGCGGTCTGGCCGGTCTAGCCAGCTACGCAGGGGCGCGCTGGGCCAAGTATAGAGCGTCGGCCGAGAATCCGACCTAGAAAGACACCAGCGAGAATCGAGGGAGGCGGTGCCCGGCAGGGACGGGTCGGTGACCCGTTGTGGTGGGTGTAGCACGCGACCACGAGAATCAAGACGGCGGTCGCGTGTTTCCTTTTTCCGCGGATGATGACGATGACTGTGCGAGCGACAAGAGGAGGGTATCGTGTCGGAAAGAACTGGTGGCATCACGTATTTCGAGAAACCTGACAACGACAACACTGAGCGCACGCTCCAGATCGCCAAAGAGCGGGCCGAACAGTTGGGGCTGCGCCAGGTAGTCGTCGCCACCACAGGAGGTGATACGGGCAAGAGAGCAACCGAGGTGTTCCAGGACTATCATCTGGTGGTGGTCACTCATGCGACGGGCAGCCGCGAGCCCAACGTGCAGGAGCTGACCGACGACAACAAGGAGGCGATACTGGCTGGTGGAGCCCGCCTCCTGACGTGCCAACATGCTTTCGGCGGGGTGAACCGCGCCATCCGACGCAAACTCAATACCTACCAGGTGGATGAGGTCATCGCCTACACTCTGCGCATCTTTGGCGAGGGGATGAAGGTGGCGTGTGAGATCACACTCATGTCGGCCGACGCGGGGCTGATTCGTGCCGGCGAGCCTGTTCTGGCGATTGCGGGCACCGGCCGTGGCGCTGATACGGCGGTCATCCTGAGGGGCGCCAATGCCCAGGACTTCTTCGACCTGCGGGTCAATGAGATCCTCTGCAAGCCCGTTTTTTAGGTGGTTGATCGTGCCCGCAGCACGGTGAGCCAGTTTAAGGTTTCGGGCGTTGCGACAGTGTTCAAACTGTAGTATACTGTTGTGTAAGGGACGTCCTTGTGCAGACAGGCTATTATGGCGTCAGCATCCGTTCGTGTGTTTGCACTCGCGGTATCTCCGAGCGATGTGTGCCGAAAGGAGGTGGTGTACGTGACCGTGAGGGAGGTCGCCGCCCAGACGCTGCGGTGACTTCCGTGGCTGTCTCCCGGCCCCGGTGTCTGGCGCAGTCGTCGGGGCTGGCTAGACTGTGACAAGGGAGGAGCGATGAGAGTGCGAATCGGGATAGGATCTATTCTGGCGTTGTTGGCTTTGCTCGTGGTCATCGTCGTCGTGCCTTCGGTCGCTGGACCCGCAGACAACCTCGTGGCCAATGGCGATTTCGAGGGCGGTTTCGGCCTCGATGGTGTCGCCTACGGTTGGGACGACTTCGACAACGACGGTGAGATGACCGCAAGCTGGCATGACGATACCTGGCTTCCCGTGGTGTATGATGGCGCCCATTCCCAGTTGATCGAGATCAACACCATATGTCGGGGGGCCTCGGACCCGGACCGCTACGCTGGCATCTACCAGGAGCTGTCGGTCGAGGCTGGCATCACCTATGAGCTGTGCTTGCACGGCATGATTCGCTCGCTGGCGGGGGACCCGGATCCGATGAGCTGGGGCTACACGGCTCAGGTGGGGATTGACCAGGACGGCGGCACCGACTGGTCTGCACTGGCGGCGGAGGATTGGACGGACTTGCCGTGGGACACAGTATATCCACGTACCGAGCCTGGCGAGGAGATGGACTCCTATTGTATGAATGTCAAGGCAGAATCTGATAGCTTGACCCTCTTCATCAGGTTGTGGAAGAAGTGGCCTACGGCGGGCCGTGAGGCCTTGCTCAACATTGACGCTATCACTTTCGAGGGCTAGCGAGCTGGCAACTCAATCCTCAAGACACGGAGAAGTCACGATCGCAGAGGTCTTGACTCAGGATCTCTGCGATTGTGTTTTGCACGCTTGGGAATCGAGGAACTGGTGTCGTCTGCGCAGGACGGTGGGCCGTGACCGAGCGAGTCTCTGTTCCTGAGAAGGCCGTATTGCTTCCGCTTAGCATGGCTTTGGTGCTGGCCTGTGGGGCTCTGATCCTGTTTCTGGCGGTCTATGGACTGTCTGATCTGCGGGTCGACGAAATCCGTATGGCCTCTCCATCCAGTGGCTCCATCGTGATGGCGGGGGAGACTCTGGTCGTGCACGCTGCGGCCACAGGAAAGGGACTGGTCAGGTCGGAGTTGTTGGTGGACGGGGTTGTGGTCGATTCGCTGCCCAGCCCTCGCGTGGCGGGCTTGACCGATTGGTCTATCACTCACTCCTGGGTGGCCCAGCTCCCGGGGCAGCATCGAATCACCATCCGGGTCCGCGATCTCGCGGGTTCGGCCCTGGAGTCGCGATCCCTGGTGGTTGCCGTCGCGCCGCCAGGGCGCATTGCTTTCGCCAGCAATCGTAGCGGGACGCACCAGATCTACGTCATGCCGACTGGCGGCGGTGAACCCAACGGGATCACCAGTGGGCCAGAAGAGAAACGGCAACCGTCGTGCAGCGATGCTGGCGCCTTGCTCTACACCGCGGGTCGGTCCGGAGGGGGCGCGGACATAGGCCTGGTGGAACTGGAAACGGGCCAGAGTATGGACCTGACGGCCAGCCTGGGGCGTGATTTCTCGCCCCGTTGGGCGCCGGACGGAGAAAGCATCGGCTTCGTCTCCGATCGGTATGGCCTGAGCCAGCTTTTCATCATGGACCCCGATGGCGGTGGGCAGTTTCAACTGACCAGAGGAGACTCGCCTGCGGAACAGCCAGGTTGGTCTCCTGACGGCTCGTTCATGGTCTTTGCCTCTCAGAGCGAGGACAATTGGGAGATCTTCCGCGTCTCTGTTAGGGATGGAGACGTCTTCAGGCTGACGGAAGACCCCGGACTGGACTCGTATCCAGCCTGGTCACCGGACGGCGACTTGATCGCCTTCACCTCGGACCGAGAGGGCAACCAGCAAGTATACGTCATGAAGGCGGACGGAAGCGAGCAGAGGCGTATCACGTCGTTTCCGTCAGGGGCGGAGCAGCCTCAGTGGTCGCCTGACGGTGAGTGGATCATGTGTGTAGCCTACACGGGTCGTGGCGGGGGTCTTGATGCTCGAGAGATCTACCTCGTGCGCCAGGACGGCAGCGACCAGATGCGTCTCACGGACAATGCCTATGACGACACGGAGCCGGTTTGGTGCGAGTACGATGGATGACAGCGACACCACCCTCGATGATCTCAAACGAGCGGTGAGGGAGTTCAGAGACAGGCGGGAGTGGGAGCAGTTCCACACTCCCAAGAATCTGAGCATGGCTATCGCTATCGAGGCGGCCGAACTCATGGAGGAGTTCTTGTGGCTGAGGCCCGATGAGACGCCCAGACGTACGGACGGTGGGGACAGCGCGGCGAGGATCGCAGAGGAACTGGCGGACATTCTGATCTACGCTCTTGGCTTCGCCAACTCAGTCGAGCTTGACGTGACCGGTGCAGTACTGGACAAGCTGGCCAAGAATGCGGAGAAGTACCCCGAAGCGAAGTGCAGGGGCTTTTCCTCGTGGCTCGACTCGGAGAAGGGAGAGGGAGCGTGAAGCTGGGTGCTGGGGTGATCCCTTTGGTGGGCTGGGGTCTGAAAGGCAGTGGGTCTCGCGACGCGAGAGAGGCGCATCTGCACGCCATCCGTCGACTTGTGGAGGAGTTCCAGGTGAGGGCTGTGGAATTGAACGGCGATTTCACGACTCTGTATCCTGGAGCGTTCGGCAAGATCTACTACGAGCAAGTGGCGAAGATGCAGAGAGAGCTGGGCTTTGCCTGCACTCTGCACCTACCGTTTCTGTGGCTCGACGGCGCCAGCCTGGCAGAGCCAGTGCGTCTGGCCACCGTACAGTGTATGTCGCAGGTGCTGGAGGCCACGCAGAGCCTCTCTATCGAGTCCTACGTGCTTCACTTGTGGGGTGTCTGGACTTCGCTGCTGGCGACGCTTCAACAGATGCCGGAAGAAGAGAAGCAGCAACTCCTGGGTGAGATCCTGCGGAGTGCTGAGCGCACCCTGGAGGAGGTGGGCGGCTTGATTCCCCCGCATGAGCTGTGTGTGGAGAACCTGGAGCGAATCCCTTTCGACTTGTTCGCCCCCCTGGTGGAGCAGCAAGGGACAAAGATCTGTTTCGATGTGGGACACCTTGCTGCACAGGGTGGAGATCCGCTGGAGTTCCTTGATCGATACTGGGGGCTCATAGGCGAGATACATCTGCACGATGCTATGGCGACGAGCGGCCGGATCCCCGCCGCGAGAGATCATCTGCCGCTGGGAAGAGGCTCGGTGGACTACGTGGCGCTGATGAACAGGCTGGACGAAGGGAGCTACGGGGGAGCGGTGATCCTAGAGGTGAACAACGAAAACGACTTGCTGGAGAGTCTGGAGCAGGTGCAACCATGGCTATGAATCCGCCCGTCATTGACTTCCACTTCCACGTGACCGGGCCCGACGAATATACCGATTGGTTCTACGGCTGGCTGAGAGAATATGCAGGCGAGGAGAGCATCGTCCATCTCCGTCGGGTCTTGAGCAGTCCACAGGCGATGCTCCAGTATCTGGACGAGCAGGGGATCGACTACGCGGTAGCGCTGGCGGAGACCAATCCGTTGATCAGCGGCACCAGCCCTAACGAGCGGGTGGCGGAGTTCTGCCGGGCTAGCGATCGGCTCATACCGTTCGCGAACATCAATCCCTACGTCACTGCGGACCTGGCTGCCGAGCTACGCCACTGTGTCAGTGACCTCGGCTGTCGAGGGCTGAAGCTGTACCCCACGTACCAACACTTCTACGTCAACGACAGTCGCTTGTACCCCATGTATGCCGAGGCTCAGAGGCTGGGTGTTCCGATCCTGGTCCATACCGGTTCATCGGTATTCCGTGGGGCTCGACTGAAGTATGGAGACCCGCTGTACTTGGACGATGTGGTGGTCGATTTCCCGGAGCTTGTGGTGGTCATGGCCCATAGTGGGCGAGGCTTATGGTACGACTCAGCGTTCTTTCTGGCCCAGTTGCATCAGAACGTGTACATGGACATCACGGGCCTTCCGCCGCTGAAGTTGCTTACCTACTTTCCCAACCTGGAGAGGAACGCAGACAAGATCGTCTTTGGCTCGGACTGGCCGGCCGTCACCGATATCAAGGGCAACATCGCAGATCTCCGCAGTCTGCCCCTGAGCGAGGAGAGCAAGGCCAAGATGTTGGGGGGCAATGCTGCCCGATTGCTGCGATTGCGAGGGTGATGGTGGGCATCGGGAGCACCCTGGACGGCAGAAGGACGTTGATGGAGGTTGGCCTGGGCAGGCGAGAACCGGATCTGTGCCTGCTCAACGGCAGGCTCCTCAACGTGTATTCCGGCGAGATACTGGAAGCTCAACAAATCCTCGTCTCGGGGAAACGCATTGCATACGTGGGCCCGGCAGAGAGGCAACCAGGCTCTGAGACCGAGGTGATAGACGTCGAGAGAGCCTTTCTTGTCCCTGGCTTCGTGGACGCGCATGCGCACGTGGACTTCTTCGCCAACCCCTTGACCTTGGCTCCTTTTCTCCTGGCCAGTGGCACGACTGCCTTGATGGCCGATCCCCACGACGCGGTTGGCGCTCTTGGGTCGAGGATCCTGGAGATACTGGTGGAGATGACCAGGGACCTGCCTTTGAAGTTCTTCTTCAGTGTCCCTGTGGCCACACCGCCCCTCCCGGAGATAGAGGGCGAGCCGGTACTTACGGTGGAGGAGGTGGAGAAGTGGCTGAGGCGGCCGGAGATGAGGGCCATCAGCGAGGTGACTCCGTGGCCCAGGATCATCTCCGGCGACGAAGACCTGCTGCGCAAGTTCGAGGTCGCTCGGCGTTTGGAGCGAAGGATCGAGGGGCATACTCCGGGCGCGTCGTACGAGAAGCTCAACGCGCTGGTGGCGGCAGGGCTGACCTCGTGCCACGAGGCGATAAACGCGCGGGAGGCCAGGGACAGACTCCGGCTGGGATTGCACGTCATGCTGCGTCACGGTTCCATCCGCCAGGATCTGGAGCACCTGGCAGAGCTGGTTGCGGGAGAGCCCAGTGTGGACACGGCCAGGTTGATGCTCACCCCGGACTGGATGGATCCTCCCTCGATACTCGAGCGAGGCTACATGGATAGCCTGGTGCGGGCGGCCGTGGAGCAGGGAATCCGACCCATGATCGCCATCCAGATGGCTACCGTGAATCCGGCTAGATACCTGGGCCTGGACGCGGAGATCGGCGGTATCGCGCCGGGCAGACTAGCGGACATATTGGTGGTGGATGATCTGAGAGAGGTGATGCCCAGACTCGTCATCGCCAATGGTCGTATCGTGGCCAGGGACGGCGAGTCGCTGATAGAGCAACCCTCCCTACCGGCCGAGGCGCTCCGGCTGGCCTGGCTGCCCCACCGGGTGCTTCCCAGGAGCGTGGAGGCCAGGGACTTCGAGGTCCGGAGCCCGGGACTCGCGGATTGGATCACCGTGCCCGCGATTCACATCGTGGATCGGACCATCACTGAGCGCCAAGACGTCTCCCTCCCCATTCGTAACGGTCACATTCGGCTGGCAGACGACAGTGACGTGCTCAAGATCGCCTTGCTGAACGCCGACCTGCCCGGCTTCAGGACCGCGTTCTTGACGGGTCTCGGCGCGCGAGTTGGGGGGCTTGCCTCCAGTTTGGCACATGAGCCTCACCGGCCGATGGTCATCGGTCGTCGAGAGAAAGACATGGCGCTGGCCTTCCAGCGCATGCAGGAGCTAGGCGGGGGTCTGGTGCTGGCACACGACGGGAGACTGCTGTCCGAGATACCGCTTCCTATCGGGGGCGTGATGTCTGTGGAGCCGCTGGGGGTGCTGGCTGGTCAGATAGTGCGAATGAACGAGCTACTCCAAGATATGGGGTGCCATCTGGACAATCCAGTGTTCACGATCGGGTTCCTGACCTTCTCCACGCTACCGTGGATACGGTTGACACCCCAGGGGCTGCGCGATGTCAAGGAGGGGCGTATAGTCTGGCCGGCGTCAGCGAGCTAGCTGTGTGGACGGCCCGGCGATGACACCTCTCTCCACCAGTGCCTTGCACTGCACGCAGTAGGTGGTGTACGGCAAAGCTTCGAGACGCTCTGGACTGATGTCCTCACCACAGACCTCGCATTTGCCGTAGGTGTCGTCGTCCATCATGGCCAGTGCGTGGGCTAGGGAGTACTGCTTCTCCTCCAGGTTCCGCACGAGAGCGAGCGTCTTCTCGCGCTCATACAGGTCTGGATCTCCCTCCTCAGGGTCGGTGTCTAGCTCGGACTTCAGCACTTCGCTCAAGCGACTGATCTCGGCGACTGTCTCTTGCTGGGCGGCCTCTAGCTTCTCCCTGACCTGCCTCCACTTATCCTCGGTCAAAACGTCCTCCCGGATACCCTGTACTCAGACCCAAATGGCCCGCCGTGCTTCGAACGGCAGGCACCCGATTCTCCGACGCTGTGTGACCCGAAGTCTATATTATATACTCCATATTACTGGCGGTGTCAATGCACCTTAGCGTATGGGAGCGCCCGAAATCTCCCCGATCCTAGCATAACCTGGCGAAATCTCCCTTTCTTGCTGTGCGCGCTTGAGAGCTTTCCCAGACGATGTCCCTTTGGTATAATACGTTCGTACGGCTTGAAGGCGACCGGGAGGTAGTCTGTGGCAGAAGAGCGGGTAGTGTCCCCACGCGCTGCGGCCGAGGAGCGGACTCACGAAACGAGTCTACGGCCCCGAAGCTTGGAGGAGTTCATAGGACAGACCAAGACGAAGGAGAACATCCGCATCCTTCTAGAGGCCGCTACGAGTAGAGGCGATGCCCTTGACCACGTCTTGCTGTACGGTCCCCCGGGTTTGGGGAAGACTACACTGGCTCATATCGTAGCCCTGGAGATGGGTGTCAAGATCACCGTGACCTCGGGCCCGGCTCTGGAGCGAGCAGGGGACCTGGCCGCGATAATCACCAATCTGGGCCAACGGGACATACTGTTCATAGACGAGGTGCACCGCCTCAGCAGACCCGTGGAGGAGCGGCTCTATCCTGCTATGGAAGACTACGCGTTGGACATCGTCATCGGGAAGGGGCCCAGCGCCAAGACCATCCACCTGCCCCTGCTGCGCTTCACCATCATTGGAGCCACGACTCGCATCGCCTTGCTGACGGCGCCACTTCGAGACCGCTTTGGAGTGGTGCACCGTCTCGATTTCTACGACCAAGCGGAGATGGGGCGCATCGTCGAACGCTCCGCCCTCTTGTTGGGGGTGGAGATCGACGGGGGTGGGGTGGAAGAGGTCTCCAGACGCGCCAGAGGGACGCCACGTGTGGCTAACCGTCTGCTCAGACGTGTACGGGACTATGCTCAGGTGCGAGCAGACGGCGTGATCACCCAGGAAGTCGCTCGCCAGGCCCTCAGCATGTTGGAGATCGATGCGCTGGGGCTGGACGACATAGACCGGCGGGTCATCGAGACGATCATCGTGAAGTTCGGTGGGGGGCCGGTGGGGCTGGACACTATCGCGGCGTCGATCTGCGAAGAGGCAGACACCATCATGGACGTGTACGAGCCGTACCTCCTTCAGTTGGGTTTCATCGATCGTACGCCCCGAGGTAGAGTAGCCACCAAGCTGGCCTACGGGCACCTGGGCATCCCCTATGACAAGGAGCCTCCGCAGCCCCGATTGCTGTGAACCTGGCGAGGTCAGGATGAAGACGGTACGGGTTCTCGACAGCAACGGCAGGACACTCTCTTCTTGCTCCCCCGAAAGAGCCACGGCGCTGATCGCTCAGGGTAAGGCTCGTGTTGTCTGTGAGGACCCATTGACCGTTCGGCTGCCCTATGCCGTCGAGCTGCCTCCCGACCCGCAGCCAGAGAGAGTTGAGGCTGTGGGAGAGGGTAGGAGGATCTTGCTGCACACGTGCTGTGGCCCGTGCTCGACCTACAGCATCGACCGGCTGCGGGAAGAAGGCTTCGAGGTATCAGGTTTCTGGTATAACCCCAATATTCATCCCTTCATGGAGCATGAGAAGAGGTTGGCGGCCATGGAGGAGTATGCTATTTCTGTGGGCTTGCCTTTGCTGCGCGAGGAAGCCTACGAGATGCGTGAGTTCCTGCGCACCGTGGTTGGCCACGAGGCTCACGGGGAACGGTGTCGCCTGTGCTATGCGATGAGGCTCACGAGAACGGCACAGGAGGCAGCAGAGCAAGGTTTCGACGCCTTCACGACCACACTCTTGATCAGTCCCCACCAGGATCAGGAGCGGATCCACGAGGCGGGCGCGGCAGCCGCAAGCGAGTATGGTGTGGAGTTTTATTTCGAGAATCTGCGGAGAGGATGGTCGGAGAGGGGACGGTTGACTCGCGAGCACGATCTGTATCGTCAGCAGTACTGTGGTTGTGTGTACAGCGAATGGGAAAGGTACTCGGGAGAGCAGATCACCTCCGCGCGGGCGGGTGGAGACCATGAGTGAGTCGCGGGCAACGGTGCAGTCAAGCCTGCTCAGGCGTCCATGGCTCTACTTGGTCATGGCTTCCCTGCTTCTGCTGGCCCATCAGGCCTTTTACTACCAGGACCTGGGCGCATACGCTGTGGACGACGCCTACATCTCCTTCAGATACGCTCACAACCTGGTGGACGGACGCGGTCTGGTCTTCAACCCCGGTGAGCGGGTGGAGGGATACACCAACTTCTTGTGGACGATAGTGATTGCTCCTTTCTTATGGTTGGATCTCGATCCGTCGCCTATTGCCGTCGGCCTGGGTGTACTTTTCGGTCTGGGGATCTTGTGGCTGGTCTTTCGGTTCGCCGGCGTGGCCTCGCTCGGGAATCCGGTGATACCGACAATCGCCGCCTTCTGTCTGGCGTTGGATGGGTCGTTCGCCCTGTGGGCAGTGAGTGGGATGGAGACCTCCATGTTCACGTTCCTGATCCTTGCTGCGCTCACCTCCTACGTGTGGGAGTGGCGGAGGGGAAAGCCAGGGTTGCTCTCGGGTGCTCTACTGGCGCTGGCGGCGATGACCAGGCCAGAGGGAGTGCTCGTGTTGGGCGTGGTGGTGGTGCACCAGGCACTGGCACGCCTGATCACGGAGAGGCGATTGCTGACTGAGGGAGACGTGGTGAGGTGGGGCGCGTTTGCGGTTTTCTACCTGCCGTACTTTTTGTGGAGGTACTACTACTACGGTTTTCTGCTGCCCAACACCTTCTATGTCAAAGTCACCGTGCAGGACAGCACTGCCCAACAAGAAAGGGGGCTGCGACATCTTGCCACTTTCGCGGGCTTGCATCAGGGTTGGTTGATGGCTCCACTGCTCCTGGTTGCGGCACTGAAGCGGCGGTTCGCTTTCTGGTGTACCGCCCTGTTCTCGGTCGTGCTGGTCTATCTTGGGTACATCGTGTACGTGGGCGGCGATTGGTCGGTAGGCCGGTTCTTCGTACCGATACTGCCGTTCGTCTACATCCTGCTAGCCACTGGCATCGTAGAGGTGTACGAGACGCTGGCGGAGTGGGTGCGGCGGGTGACGAGCTCCGGTGGGACCATGCTGGCTCTGCGATGTGCCGCCGTGGTCTGTCTGCTGGCTGGCGGTGCGATCCTCTTCTGGTCGTCGTCGCTCAGGGGTGAGCACGAGTTGTACGTGGGTGGGTTCCAGGCTGGCAAAGCATCGCAGGCGCGAGTGGCCATGGGAAAGTGGCTCCGTGACAACGTTCCTGCCGACACCTTCATCGCCGTGGACGCAGCGGGCCAGGTCCCTTACTACGCCGATCTGCAGACGCTTGACATGTTCGGGGTCAACGACGTGCATACGGGACATCTGGAAATTGAGACGATGGGGGAAGGAGTGCCCGGCCACGAGAAGTTCGACTTCGACTACATCATGTGGCGGGGTCCCGACCTGATCGTAGCCACGGCGGCCTTCCTCGAAGGCTCTGACCTGTACGAGCGTTGGGAGATAGCGTGGACGGACGATCCGGCGCTCCTCGAGTTTCTGTTCGTCTACCGGCGGAAGGGATGGTCTGGTTGGGAATGAACCCCTTGGACACACTGGGTAGACTGATGCTGCTCCTTGGTGGGCTGCTGGCCGGCCTCGGTCTGCTGCTCCTTCTGCTGAGCAGGGGCCCGCTGATCGGCCGATTGCCTGGTGACTTCAGTCTCAAGTGGGGCAATGCCTCCTGCTATTTCCCGCTCATGACCGGTATCGTCCTCAGCATACTGGTAACGGTTCTTCTGAATCTGATCGTGTGGCTGCTGCGCAAGTGAAGACTGCTGACTTCGACTATGAACTGCCTCCGCATCTCATCGCGCAGGATCCCATCGAGCCTCGCGATTCATCCCGGCTGATGGTGCTACGGCGCGACGATGGAGGCATTACGCATGCACAGTTTCGCCAACTGGGTGACTTCCTCCGCAGTGGGGATCTGTTAGTGTGCAACGACACGCGCGTGATCCCGGCTCGCTTGTTTGGCCACAAGGTTCCCACGGGGGGCAAGGTGGAGCTGCTGCTCACGGTGAAGAGGGACGAGACCCTGTGGGAGGCCTTGATCAGGGGGCGACGGGTGCCCCTGGGTGGGCTGGTGGAGTTCAGCGGGAGCGACGGCAGGGAGGCAGATACGAGCGTCCGGGCAGAGATCGGGGAGCGCACCGCGTCGGGTGGAAGGCTGGTGAGGTTCGAGGCACCTGTGGAGCCATTCCTGGAGACACTGGGAGCGGTGCCCTTGCCGCCCTACATTCACAAGACCCTCGAAGACCCTCAGCGGTATCAGACTGTCTACGCCGACAAGAATGGCTCGGCGGCTGCCCCCACTGCTGGACTGCACTTCACCCCTCGCCAGATGGACATGCTAGAAGATGGAGGCATAGAGTTCGCTTTCTTGACTCTGCACATAGGGGTTGACACTTTCCTGCCCATCCGGGAGGAGGAGGCTGAGTCTCACCCGATGCACAGCGAGTACTGTGTCGTCTCCAGGGAGACGGCCCAGGCGGTCAACGAGGCAAGGGCCACTGGACGCCGAGTGGTGGCAGCCGGCACCACGGCGGTGCGTGCGCTGGAGACGGCGGCGCGGCATGACCCTCGCACGGGCACGGATGTTCTGGCGCCGTACGAGGGATGGACGGATCTGTTCATCTATCCTGGCTATGACTTTCGAGTGGTCGATTGTCTGATCACCAACTTCCACCTCCCCCGATCTACCCTTCTGTTGCTGGTAGCGGCCTTCGCGGGCAAGGAACTGCTGGACCGCGCATATCGAGAGGCCATCAAAGAGGAGTATCGGTTCTACAGCTTCGGCGATGCCATGCTGATACTGTAGGGGCTGTATAGGCTTCGGTAGACAGATGGACGCACCCGGCGCGTGCCATGAGCGTAGGGGCGTTTGGTTGCGTGCAACACTGACGGCGTACTTCGTGGTTGGATCATGGCTTGGCTCGCTTGGACTTTATGGAAAGTTGTGATACAATGACGTCCAACTGGTTGGCTGCCGACTTGAGACCCCCGGGGAGAGCGTAGTGGGTAGGATAGAGGAGTTCTTGACACATCTGTCTGGAGAGAGAGGTTGCTCCGAGAACACCATATCCGCCTACCGCGTCGACTTGACCCAGTTCAAGGAGTACCTGGGGCGACGGCTCAGCGGCGACGAAGATGCGCTCTGGGGTCGAGTCGCCAAGAACGACATCATCTCCTACATCATGTATCTGAAGGGCGACAGGGAGTATGCTGCCGCCACGTCGGCCCGCAAGGTGGCCGCGATCAGGTCCTTCTTCCATTTCCTCGTCGCCGAAGGTTTGATCAGAGACGATCCCACAGCGACCCTCGACTCGCTTAGAGTCAAGAAGCATCTGCCAAAACCAATGACGGTGCAGGACGTGGACAAGCTGCTGGACGAGGCCGCGAAGCTGATCACTCCCAAGGGTTTGCGAGATCGGGCGATCCTGGAGCTACTCTACGCGACGGGAATGCGAGTGAGCGAGGTGGTATCTCTCAGGGTGGACGACGTCAACCTGGCGTCCGCGTCCGTGCGCTGTTGGGGCAAGGGGTCCAAAGAAAGAGTCATTCCCATGCACCAGCAGGCTGTGGCGTCGATACGCGACTACGTGGAGAAGGGCCGGACTCAGCTTGTCAAGGACGCCGACGAGAAGACGCTGTTCCTGAACATGAGGGGGAGGCCGCTGACTCGACAGGGACTCTGGCTTGTGTTTAAGGAATACGTCGAGAAGGCCGGCCTGTCCCCTGAGATAACGCCGCACACTCTGCGGCATTCTTTCGCCACCCACATGCTGGATCGACACGCTGATCTCATCAACGTGCAGAAGCTGCTGGGGCACACCAGTATCTCCACGACACAGGTGTACACTCACGTCAGCAGCGAGCGACTGAGAGAGGCCTACGACGAGTCCCACCCCCGCGCGAAGTAGCCGCTCTCGAGGCACTGACCCTCGCAGCGTCTCGCACCACGATTGGAAGGAGTTCCGGTTCAATGGGGTATCTTGAAGGTCTGATGGGCGGGAAAGAGAAGATCGTACTCAAGGAGAGGCAGCATTGGTTGGTGATCGCCCCCAAGCTGGTGCTGTGGGCAGTGGTGGCCTTGGTGATCTTGCTGGTCACTGGAGTCCTGAGCGTGGCGACTCCCTTGGACGGGCTGGCCCTGGTGCTGCTTCTGGTGCTGGTGATTCCTTTCTGGAGGATCATGGTCGACCTGCTGAACTGGTGGAACGAGCAGTACGTGATCACTAACAGGAGAGTGATCCAGCTTGAGGGGATCATCAACAAGCACTCCATCGACTCCTCGCTGGAGAAGGTGAACGACGTGGTGCTGGAGCAATCGGCGGTGGGGAGGATGCTGAACTACGGGGACGTGCAGATCCTCACGGCTAGCGAGTTCGGAGTCAACCTGTTCCGGCGCATTGCTCATCCGGTGAGGTTCAAGACGGAGATGCTGGACCAGAAGGAGGCTCTCGGAGATCTGGACGTATTCGAGGGCAGAGCGAGGCGCGTCCTGTCTGAGGAGGCTCCATCCGCCGGGGATATCCCGGAACTCATCGCGGAGTTGGACGAACTGCGCAAGAGGGGTACGATCACAGACGAGGAGTTCGAGGAGAAGAAGAAGGCCCTGCTGGAGAGACTCTGACCGGCTTGAGGGAAAGGATTGTGCCAGAACAGGCGCTCGGGTGGGATGAGATAGAGGAGACAGCTTCGTACATTCGAAGCCAGGTGTCGCGTGCGCCGTCCGTGATGCTGATCACGGGTTCAGGGCTCAGTGCCCTGGCGGAAGGAATAGGGGGCGCGACGTCGCTGCCATATCCAGAGATCCCACACCTGGCGCCAACCGGCGTCCTGGGTCATGCGGGTCAGTTGGTCCTGGGTGAGCTGGGAGGCAAGCAGGTCGCGCTGCTGCAGGGTAGGGTGCACTTCTATGAGGGCTACCCCATGCAGCGCATCACTTTTCCGGTTCGTGTTCTTCACAGGCTGGGGGCGAGTACGTTGATCGTAACTAACGCCGCAGGGGGGCTACGGCAGAGTTTTCGGGCTGGCGACTTGATGCTCATCACCGATCACATCAACCTGGTGGGCATGGCAGGGTTCAATCCTCTGAGTGGTCCCAACGATGGGCGACTGGGGCCTCGGTTCGTCGATATGTCTTCCGCCTATGATCACGAGCTGCGGAACCTGGCTCTAGCGGTGGCGGACGATGTGGGGTTGCAGTTGCAGCAAGGGATCTACATCATGGCTGCCGGCCCCACCTTCGAGACTCCGGCGGACGTGAGGTTTCTGCGTCTAATCGGGGCTGATGCAGTTGGCATGTCCACTGTACCTGAAGTGATCGTGGCCCGGCACGAGGGGGTGCGAGTCTTGGGACTCTCGCACATCAGCAACGTCATACCGGACCATGACGGGCCGCCGGCGGAGAACACGGCCGACGACGAAGGCCTTCACGCGGAGGTGCTGGACGCAGGACGTCGAGTGATCCCCAGGCTCAGCGTGTTGATCAAGGAGATCGTGGCGCGGCTTCCCGAGGCATAGAGTGACGCTCGCTGTCCTCGGAAAAGCAGGGAACGGAGACCAGTCTCTTCGTTCCCTTTTTGACAGCTATGGAGAGGCGTGGTAGAATAGGCGGGTTTGCCAAGATAGGTCCATGACCGTACTAATCGAGTTAATAGACAACTTCGCCATCTGGATATACGTCGCTTGCGGCTTGACGGCCCTTGTCTATCTCAGGGTCATCTACATGGCCAAGAAGGAGCGCGGGGCGTCGCTCTTCACGATCGAGAAGGAAGTCGCCACCGGCAGGGCTTACCGTGCGACCTTCACCATCCTTGGCCTGTTGGTTATCATCGGGCTGGTGGTCTTCGTGGATCTGTACCTGGCCCCAACTCTGTCTGTAGCCGTGGGAAGCAGTACACCCACAGGGCCCCTCGTTCTCCCAACCCATACCGCCACCCCAATGCCGTCTCCTCCTACGGCTACCCCCACAAAAGGGTCTCTCGTGCGTCCTACGCCTCCCTGGACACCCACCCCGGAGCAGACTGCCACCCCCAACGTGGCACCAGCATCTTGTCCTGATCAACTGGCCAGGATCATGTACCCTGGCGTGAACCAGACGGTAGGGGGAGTTGTCGAGATCAGGGGAACGGCCAACACTCCTGGTTTCCAGTTCTACAAGGTGGAGTTCAGCTTTGGGGAAGGCAACGGTGAGTTCCACGTCGTGGACGAGTTGAAGTACTCCGTGGTGGAGGATGGTGTGCTGGTCCTGTGGAACACCGGCGAGTTGTCAGGACCAGTGACACTAAGGCTCACGGTCGTGAACATGGACGGCAACTATCCGCCACCGTGTGAAGTCCCCGTAGTCGTGCGGCAAGGCTGAGGCTGCACCAAGGAGACAGCTTTGCGCAAGTACGTCCTTGCCCTGGTGACACTGGGTATCTGCATTTGTGTGTGTCTGGCGTTTGACGTCTTCGCAGCCTCGATCCTGGTGGTGAGGGACGTCATGTCCTCACTGGAGGAGCCAGAGATCACCCCCACTGTGTCGCGCGTACCGGTGGGCGAGGCTTCGCTGTCCACTGCTGAGTCATTGCGCGAGACATCCATCCCCGAGAGGGATCTGTACGGTCTGGTCGAGCGGTTTGGCGGCACCGGCCCTGTGGCGAGGGTGGTCAACGAGACTTCGCCCACCTACTCGATTGGGCAGCGTGAGACCTTCTGGGTGAACGATGAGGCGCTCTCGGACTCCTACATCACGATAGAGGCTACTCTGGCCTACACCACATCCCACGTATGCATGTGGGTACAGGACGGCCTGTCTCTGCCTCAGAGGGGCATAGAGGCGTCTGCCCACCAGTTTGAGGAACACATCTATCCCACAAACCGCAGCTACTTCGGATCCGAATGGAGCCCCGGCGTGGACAATGATGTCTGCATCCACGTGTTGAACGCAGACCTACCAAGCGTCGGTGGCTACTATTCCAGCTATGACGAGTATCCCAGGAGCATCAATCCGTTCAGCAACGAAAAGGAGATAGTTTACATCAACGCCGCCGCGGCCACCCCTGGGACGGACCTTTTCGACAGCTATGTCGCTCACGAATTCCAGCACATGATACACTGGAACGTCGATCCCAATGAGGATACCTGGGTCAACGAGGGGTGCGCGCAGACCGCGGAGACTCTGAATGGGTATGGTGCCTGGATCTTTGGCTTTCCTTCAGAGCCAGACACACAGCTCACCGCTTGGGCGGATGAGATGGAGCAGGCCGGCGTGCACTATGAAGCCTCGCATCTGTTCGTGTGCTACTTCGTGCAGCGGTTTGGTGCAGAGCTGACGAGAGAACTGACCGCAACAGAGGCGGACGGCATGGCAGGGTTCGACGAGGTGTTGACGAGGAATGGATTCGATCTCGCGTCCAGCGACGTCTTCAAAGATTGGCTGGTCGCCAACTTCCTCAACGACACCACAGTGGGTGACGGTCGATACAGCTATCAGGCTCTCGACCTACCGTATGGGGCAGCCATCGACCACGAGCATCGCAGGTATCCCGATACGCGCTCGAGCACCGTCCACCAGTACGCTGCTGACTACATAGAACTGGGGTCTGGACGTGGAGACCTGGTCGTAGAGTTCGCCGGTTCGACTCAGGTGAAGCTAGTGGACAACGAACCCCATAGTGGGCGATACGAATGGTGGTCCAACAGGGGGGACGTCAGCAACATGTGGTTGAGCAGAGAGTTCGACCTCACTGGTCTGGGGGCGGCCACTCTGGAGTTCTGGACCTGGTACGATATTGAGGATGACTACGACTACGCGTATGTGTCCGTGTCCGCTGACGGCGGCCAGACCTGGCATATCCTGGAGGGTGAGCACACGACCGAGAGCAACCAGTATGGCAATAGCTTCGGTCACGGATACACGGGTACCAGCGGTGGCGGAGCAGGCCCCGTGTGGGTCAAGGAAGAGATGGACCTCACACCCTACGTCGGCCAACCGGTGCTGATTCGGTTCGACTACGTCACCGATGACGCATACAACGATCCAGGCTTCTGCGTAGATGACATCGCCATTCCGCAGCTCGGCTACAGCTACGCCGCTGAGTCGCCAGATGGATGGGGTGCCGAGGGCTTCCTGCTTTCCAGCAACGTAGTTCCTCAGGATTGGATCGTGCAAGCCATAGCCTTCGGGTCTGATACAGAGGTCTTGGAGATGGAGCTGGGGGAGACCGAGCAGGGGAGACTCGTGATAGAGGACTTCGGGAGCACGGTCGATAGGGTCGTGCTGGTGATCTCGGCTCTCGCTCCTTCGACGACAGAGATGGCGAGCTACGAATACTCGGTGAGCTTGACCGAATAGGTGAATGAACAGCCCTCAGGTTCTTGGGAGGGGTGTCGAGCGGTACGGCTCGGCGCCCCTTTTCTGTTGTTGCTTGACAGCGCGACCCGTTGGGTGTATCATGGGTCTAGTTGAAAAATGTTTTCAATTGGAGCGGAGTGCCTTCGATGAGAGACACGGCTATGGGCAAGGGGCTGCGAGCGAGAGGGCTGAGGCTCACTTCACAGCGTCTGGCGATCATCAAGGTTCTGCTGGAAGCCGACGAGCATCTGACACCTGCGGAGGTGCTGGAGCGAGGCGCGGGTGACTGTCCGGGATTGGGCCTGACCACGGTCTACCGGACACTGGAGCTCCTGAGGAAATCGGGACACGTTCAGCGCGTCCATCTGGAGGAAGGGTGTCATGCTTATGCTCGTCTGCAAGAGAAAGAAGGGCACCATCTGGTGTGTCAGGGTTGCCACCGGGTCGTGGGCTTCCCTTGCACGGGCTTGGCGGATCTCGTGGACGAGACGGCGCAGCGCACTGGTTTCTCCGTAGAGTCGCATTTGCTGGAGCTGGTGGGTTTGTGTCCGGCGTGTCAGGAATCCGACTCGATAGAGTGCAATGCGGCAGGTGGGACGGGTGATCTACCGTCGGTCTGACGGGGGAGCGCGGCATTCTGGCATGAGGGAGACGATCGGGACGGCGGCGTGCGGATGGCGGAGCCGCGGACAGGTGTTGGTGGCCGGCACGCGTGGGCGGCGATGGGGTCCTGCGTAAGAGGAGTGTAGAGGTGAGAGGGGCGCTTGCGGCCACGGTACTGGGGCTTACTACGTTGGCTTTCCTCTCGTCCTGCGCAGCGCCAGCCGGTGATGTACTCGATACGTCAGAGTCTGCCGTCCACGTGTGGGTCAGCATCGTGCCCCAGGAGTATTTCGTGGAGCGTATAGGTGGTGGGCGCATCGCCGTGGAGGTTATGGTCCCCTCCGGTGCCAACCCGGCGACCTACGAGCCCAAGCCGAGCCAGATAGAGAGCCTGGCCAACGCTGACTTGTACGTACGGATCAGGGTGCCCTTCGAGGAAGCGTGGATGAGTCGAATCGAGGCCGCCAACCAGGGCATGTTGATCGTAGATCAATCCAGTGGCATCGAGCGCATCGACGGGACGGACCCCCACGTCTGGCTTTCGCCTCGTCTGGCCAAGAGACAGGCGGACAACATCTACCAGGGCCTGGTGGAGGTGGATCCGGGCGGTCAGGGCTTCTATCGCGCGAACCTGGAGGTCTTCCTGACGGACCTGGAAGACCTGGATGCCAGAATCGAAGAGACACTGTCCGGCCTCGAGGATCGTGAGTTCATGGTCTTCCACCCGGCCTGGTCCTACTTCGCGCGTGACTACGACCTGACGATGATCCCGGTGCAGATAGAGGGCAGCGATCCCAGCGCGGCGGAGATGGCAGAGCTGGTGGAGACAGCGCGAAGCCACAACATCAGGGTCATCTTCGCGCAGCCGGAGTTCGGCGCCCGGAGTGCGGATACCATTGCCGAGGAGATCGGTGGTCGTGTGCTTCTGATCAGCCCGCTGGCACCCGACTGGCTGGAGAACCTAGAGCGCGTCGCCGACGCCTTTGCCGAGGTTCTCAAGGAGCAGCAGCAGTAGGGGGGGCCTGGCCAGCCTGGGTTTCACGGTCTTTGGTGCGCGGACGGTTGTTTCCGGGGCTCGCACCCCGACGGTGATCACATTCGATGGCGATGGCACAGCGGCTGCAGGTGTTCCCAGTGATTACCACTGTTCGTGCCTTGGTCAGGCACTTTGGCCGGGCCGTCGCAGCCACTATGCGGCTGCGAGTTCTCTGCTTTGCTGGATGCTCTGGAGAGGGGGTGAGGAATTGCCTGGACCACGCGAGGTGATTCGCCTTGAAAACGTGTGGGTGCAGTACGATGGGCGCCTCGTCTTGGAGAACGTCGATCTCACCGTGAGAGAGCGGGATTTCATGGGCATTATCGGGCCCAACGGAGGCGGCAAGACTACTCTGCTCAAGGTTCTCCTGGGGCTGGTGTCGCCGGCTCGCGGTCGCGTGACCGTTCTGGGGCGAACTCCCAGCGAGGCTCGAAGGTTCGTGGGGTACGTGCCGCAGCACGTGGAGTTTGACGACGACTTTCCCATCAGCGTTTGGGAGGTGGCGATGATGGGGCGTCTCGGCCGCCGTGGGCTGCTGAAGCCGTACACCGAGGCGGACAGGCGCATGGTTGCGGAAGCGTTGCGCCACGTGGACATGCTAGACCACAGAGACCGCCAGATCGGGCAATTGTCGGGAGGAGAGCGGCAACGGGTCTACGTCGCGCGGGCGCTGGCGAGCGATCCGGAGATCCTTCTCCTGGATGAGCCCACGGCCAGTGTGGAGACGCGTGTCGTGGGCGGCATCTATGATGTGCTCGAGGACCTGAACCGCCGGGTTACCATCATCTTGGTCTCCCACGACATCGGCGTCGTGTCCTCATACGTCAAGACCATCGGCTGTTTGAACAGGCGTCTGATCTACCATGAGTCCAAGGTGATAACCCCGGACATGCTGGAAGCTGCGTATCAGTGCCCCGTCGATCTGATCGCACACGGGCTTCCGCATCGCGTTCTGGATGTCCACGAGTCGGGGGAGCAGTAGAGATGATAGACGTGCTTCAACTCGAGTTTATGCAGCGGGCTCTGATCGCCGGGCTATTGGTGAGCATCGCCTGTGGCATCATCGGCACCTACGTGGTCATCAATCGGCTCGTCTTCATCAGCGGCGCCATCGCCCACGCTGCCTACGGGGGCGTGGGACTGGCCTACTTCCTCAGCGCTAATCCGGTCCTGGGAGCCATGGGGTTCAGTGTGGGGTCCGCTCTGGCGATGGGTGTCGTGCAACTGAGAACCAGGGAACGCGCAGACACCATCATTGGCATGATGTGGGCGATCGGCATGGCCATCGGCATCATCCTCGTGGATCTGACGCCAGGGTACACAGCCGATCTGATGAGCTATCTGTTCGGGAGCATCCTCACTGTTCCGTGGTCTGACTTGTTGATCATGGTGGCTCTGGACGTGGTCATCGTGGTCCTCGTCGCGGCCTTCTACAAGGAGCTGTTGGCTATCTCCTTCGATGAGACGTACGCTTCCACTTCCGATGTACGGGTAAACGTCATCCATCTCCTTCTGTACTGTCTGGTTGCCCTGACCGTCGTGATGCTCATGCGAGTCGTGGGGCTGATCATGGTCATCGCTCTTCTGACCATGCCGGCGGCCGTCGCTGGCCACCTGACGACGGATCTGAAGAAGATGATGCTGAGCTCCATTGGGTTAGGGATGATCTTCACGACGGCGGGGTTGTGTCTCTCGTATGCGCTCGATCTAACCTCGGGAGCCACGATCATCCTCACCTGTGCTTCAGGTTTCGTGGTTGCGATGGTCTGGCGGTCGATGTGGAGACACCGCCTGCGATGGGCGGGGTCAGGTCAGGACTAGGAGGCAGCGTGTAGGACGTGGCTTCAGAGAAGGCGGTGCGAGGCGGAAATCCTGACCTGGAGGCCGGAGCACAGTGGGCAACTCATCGTGGTCATCTTGCCGGATTCCGGGGAGAGGTACCTGAGCACCTCGCTGTTCGAGTGACGCGGCCAAAGGCCACCCAGTCGGTCAGAGTGGAGAGCCGATCAGGTCATACTCCAGGGCCTCCGTGATCTGCACGGTGGCGAACTCGTTCGGAGGCAGATTGTCCAGGATGATCACAGTGCCGTCCACCTCGGGGGCATCTCTGTAGGATCGACCCACGCTGATGCCGTCGCCAAACCCTTCGATGAGAACCTCCAGGCTCCGTCCGATGAACTGCTCGTTCTTGGCCAGGGAGATCTCCTGTTGCTGGAGCATAGCGCGCTCGTACCGCTCCTCCTTGATCGCCTCCGGCACCTGGTCTGGCAGCGTGGCGGCGCGGGTCCCCTCCTCTCGAGAGTAGATGAAGATGCCTACTCGGTCGAAGGCGGTCTCGCGCATGAAGCTCAGCAGAGTCCGGAACTCCTCCTCTGTCTCACCCGGGTAGCCCACGATGAACGAAGTACGCAGCGCGACGTCGGGCATAACCTGGCGCAGGCCGGCGATGACGGAGCGCACTTGACTAACGTCGTGGGGTCGGTTCATACGGCGCAGCACCTGGGGGTCAGCGTGCTGAAGAGGTAGGTCCAGGTAGTGACATACCTGCTGGTGGGTAGCCATCGTTTCCACAAGCTGCTGGCTGATGCGTTGAGGATAGGTGTACATGATGCGCAACCAAGCCAGGTCGGGGACGGTTGCGACGACGTCTGAGATGAGAGAGGGCAGCGCGTCCTTCTCTCCGCGGTCGAGCCCGTAAGCTGTGGTGTCCTGCGCGATGAGGATGATCTCCTTGATCCCTTGTTCCACCAGTTCGCGTGTCTCAGTCAGAATGGCGTCCGGGGATTTGCTTCGGAAGCGGCCCTTGATCTGCGGGATGGCACAGAATGCGCAGGGCGCGTCGCAGCCTTCGGCGATCTTCACGTATGCGGTAGCCAGACCAGGACAGCGGCGAGGCAATGGATGCGCGAGGGTAGGCTGGGGAGCTGGCTCTGGGAGTTGGCACAGAGTGCCTCTCTCCTTCTCCGCGAGCAGACCGTCCAGTAAGGTGGTGATCTCCTTCCACCGCCTCGTGCCGATGATGCCGTCGAGGGAAGGGACGAGATCCCCCATGGCCGTTCCGTACCGCTCGGACATGCAGCCCGCGGCCACGAGGTGCTGCCGTGGCAGCTTGGAGTCGGCGAGTTTTCTAAGGGCGGCCAGAGATTCATCCCTGGCGGTCTCGATGAAGCCGCAGGTGTTGACGATCAGGAGGTGCGCATCGTGGGGATGGTCGGTGACGTGGTGTCCAGCCGCGAGCAGTAGCTCCCGAATACCTTCGGACTCCACCGTGTTCTTGGGACAGCCGAGGGAGAGAAGGTAGAAGCGCATCTGCGACGCTACGGAGTGGGGCTGGGAGTCAGAGTGACCGTGCCGGTCAAGACCGGTGTGCCGGAGACAGGCACAGGCTCTGGAGTGGCGTTGAGGTTCTCCCAAGTCCACTCGATATCGACGACCTCGTCCTGCCCGCCGAGAGCACCGAGCTCCCTGCCGTTGAGCGTGACCACGACGCCGCTAGCGTTGCCTACGTGCATCGCGATACTGTCCTCTGCGAACCACGACCAGTTGGTCCCCGCCTCGATGAGCCCGCGGAAAGCAGGCTCCTGATCCACCGTGACCTCTAACCATGTGCGAGCGACGATCTGCACGTCCACCTGGAGCCGACCGGAAGGTACCTGGGTCGCTGTCGAGGTGGGGGAGGGTGTATTGGTGGGGGTGAATTGAATCACTGGCGAGGCCAGGCTGGCCTGCCGGGTGGGTGTAGACGAAGATGAGGTGGTGAACGAGGGACGCCACCGATTGTAGACTAGGGATCCCACGACCACGCCGGAGGCTATAATGAGGATGGCGAGGAAGAGGTCTATGAATAGCCAGGAGGTTATGGCCATGCCTTTCGGCGGCTCAAAGCCCCCAGCGACCACTGGAGTCGCGCTGCTCTCGGCGTCCTCTCCTCCGTAGAGCTTCATCACTTCCGCCAAGTCCAAGCCGAGGTACTGAGCGTAGTTGCGCAGCAGTCCCTTCACGAAAATGCTCGATGGTAGCTTGGCGTAGTCTTCCTCTTCTAGAGCCTCTATCTGTGCCTGTCTGATCCTGGTGTCCTCTTCGACCTCAGCGATGGACAGACCTTTCTTCTCGCGGGCATCTCGTAGTAGTTGACCAAGCTGTCCCAACGTGTCCTCCCCTCATCGTCGCGAGCCGAGGCCATCACTCATTGGCTCCCGGACGCCGACGTATTGCATCACGCGGCGCTACATCTCTCTTCTGCCTTCCAGCGCACGTGTCAGCGTCACTTCATCTGCGTACTCTAAATCGCCGCCCATGGGCAATCCGTGCGCCAGGCGTGTGACCCGCACCCCGAGAGGGCCCAGTTGTCGAGAGATGTACATCGCGGTGGACTCACCCTCCAGGCTGGGGTTGGTCGCGAGGATGACTTCCTGAACGGGGTTGTTGTCTAGACGTTTCGTCAATTCTGCGATCCTTAGATCCTCGGGTCCCACCCCCTCCATAGGAGAGATAGCGCCGTGCAGGACGTGGTAGAGGCCGTCGTACTGCCCAGTCCTCTCGATGGCCAGAACGTCCAGAGGCTCCTCGACCACGCAAATGAGGCTCCGATCTCGCCGTGTGTCTCCGCAAATGAGACAGGGGTCCGTCTCGGCGATGTTGAAGCACACTGAGCAGGTGACTACCTTCTCCTGTAGCTCGCTGACAGCTTGTGCCAGGGCCTGGACCTGCTCCTGCGGCGAGCGAAGCAGGTAGAATGTCAAGCGCGACGCGGTCTTGGGGCCGATGCCGGGCAAGCGGTTGAGCTCCTCTATCAGGCGCTCGACAGATCTGGGAACTGGTCGCATCCTACGTCAAGCCCGGGAGGCCCAGTCCGCCTGTGAGACCGGCGATGCTCTGCGTGGCGAGTTCACCCGCTTTCTCAGAGGCCTCGTTGATGGCGGCTATGAC